>Ga0206824_10138_pt1 | contig 24726 bp, 22 predicted proteins | sample Alteio_BWOrgCont_82_FD_152874 | JGI IMG/M metagenome (GOLD analysis project Ga0206824, IMG submission 152874) | Enriched cells from forest soil in Barre Woods Harvard Forest LTER site, Petersham, Massachusetts, United States -... | ecosystem: Environmental > Terrestrial > Soil > Temperate forest >...
AAAGGAATTCCGGTAACCCAAACGTGCACAGTGATTGGAGCATCATTTGTTGGTGAAGACGCCGCGACGATCATCGCCAATGTAAAATTATCCAATACTTTAACGCAACATCAGGGAGAATCGATTCCTTTTCCTGGATTGCCACTAAAATATTCGAATGGCGGATGGATGTCTGGCCTGGGTGTTGTCAATCAGGATGACCTGATCTGCGACAAGGTCGGCAACGTTTGTACGATTACACAATATCAAGTGTGGGTGGACGAAGGCGGTTGATTGTCGGGTTTTTTCCGACAAAAGCTACGATGCAATTCTAAAGACTAGGGGACGGCACATGCGGGCTAAAGCGAAGACAGTGTTGTTAATAACCGGAGCGTTCCTTTTTTCTCTGCGTAATGCGCATGCGTTATCAGATCCAAACTGCGACCAAGGGAAAATTATTTTAAAAGGTGGGCCGAGCTTGACCATTCCAAAAAACTTGGAAGGTGGCCAGTCTGCACTCTATTGCTTGTCACCTGGGCCCCAAGGTTGGCAACCGTGTTTGCGTCAGGATTACTTGAACAAAGCAAAAATGGATCCGGGTGCCGAGCCGATCTGTTTATTGAGTTTTGGTGCTACTGAAGCGTTGATTCCAGATCAAGTGATTGTAGACGTGGATCAGAATCCAGAAAAATTTGTGTATGCCCCGAATATGCCGCAAGACACGCTCAAGCCAGACTATGCGGCGATGGTGTCGCGCATGAAGACTGTGCGGGCGACTAAAAACAATGCATTGTCTAACACAGATTTTAATGGCGATAGTTCGCGAATGGATGTGGATTTCCGAAAAGTTTTTGTCGATGCGTTGAATTACCAAAAATACGATGTTTCGTTAAGTTGTTTAGACGATTCGAAGGAGTTCAACATTGAATCACGGACAACAATTAGAACTACGCGACGATCTGTTAATGGCGGGACAATCGATGTTTTCCGATTATCCCGCGAACCAACTTACGATGATTGCCAACTTAGCCCACAAGGTTTCGCAGATGCCGAATTAACGTGCCTGACTCAAGACAAATCGAAATTGATGACGATGCTGTCAGTCCATGATGTGCCGAACGAGTGCATCCCAAATGACCAGCCCCAACGCATGCCGATTGTTTGGCAATGTAACCTAGATTCTTTTACGACTGCGAATGAATGTGCAAGACACGGGTTGGACGTGTTGAAGTCGTATGCGGGCTGTCAGTTTGACGAAACCACCGTCACCAGTTTTAAAACCCACTACCGTTGGGGTGCGTCCGCCGTGTCGACGAACTGTATTCAACCTGTCAACAAAACCTGCCCGTACGCCTATCAACAGGATCTATTTCCATCCGCAATTTCAAATTCGGATTCGTTTCACATTGAAGACAATCTCGTGTGTGTGGCGCAGAAATGAAATGTGTGCGATCTAGTAACGCAATGCTTTTGCAAGAGGTATGTATACCAAAATGAAAAAATTTTTACTCGTTTTGTTTAGTTTTTTTTCGGTAGCGGATTATGCCAACGCAAAAACGGCGGTGTTTTCGGTAACAACGTTTCCATATAGCTCCATAAATAACCACGGCGCAATTGATTGCAAAGCTTTGTTGGTGTCGCCATACAAAATGATCATTATCGACCATTGTTTAAAGGACAATAGAGTGTTGCAACTCAAAAATGATGGTGTTAGTTACGAAAGAATAATCACAGCTTATAAAATTTTTAATCACTTAGCATTAATCACGTTAGATGAACCAGTTTTTGTTCCATTTGCAGCGGTATCTATTTGTAGCCCCATCGCATCTTTAGGCGCAAATGACGTCACCCTTTGTGCTGAGAAAAGTGTAGAGAAGAAAGTCGATTTATCTGAAGGTGGTTCACCGTACTATGACGTTGACGGGAGAGTTGCTGGGTTATTGTATTCCAGCAGAATAATGCCTGTCGGTGAAATTCTTCAATATGCGAGTATCACCCAAGATTTAGTGAATCAAATTGAAGTACAAAAGTAAAAATAGTCTTTATTCAAATGCGAAAGCTTCATGGGATTCAGGCGAAAACAAAGTCAAAGCAGGCTGACTACCTCCGTCCATCTCACATGCAACCTGCGAAGCGTGATTCACCGCCTTGGCCCAATATCCACGCACTTTCCCTATAACTGTGACCGAATCGTCCGGCCATATACGAACAAGCTTTGAAGTGCCACCTTCGTTTCCAAAATTATTTTCGATAAAAAAATCTCGATCATTTTGCATGAATTGAATACTTGTTGCTGCCGCCGAAATGGTCCCAAGTACTTTCGATCCTTGAGGGTCGATCTTGAAAACACCCAGTCTTGCTCCAGAAATGCTGGAAACTAAATATTTCCCGTCTTTTGAAAATTGATTGAAATAGGCATAATTGTCGGAATTCTGGTCAATGTTATTGAATGGAGTTATGAACGTCTGAATCAAATGAACGTTCGCGGCAACATCGAAAATTTGTATTGCGGACTGGCTTTTGCCCAGAACTCCACCATTAACAACGCTATTGACTGCGATAGTATTACCGTCGGATGAAATGTAATTTGAACTAAATGTTCCTACCCCAGAGGCTATGGGCAGCGTGGTTCCGTCTGCAAGATTCACCTTGGTCAATGAGCTTGTCATAGTCTGAGTGCGATCAAAGTCCGAGGTACTGACGATAATAAAATCACTGTTGTTTGAATAAATCGCTGTCGCAGGTAGATATCCTAAATCTTTGATCAACTGCGGATTTCCTTGATTGAATAAAAACAATTGGACATCGTAGTCCGGCGGATCTCCAATAGTCACCATTAAGTATTTTTGATCAGGTGATAACCACATGTAATCAACTTGTGATGGAAAGGTTATCAACTTCGATTGACTTAAGCCCTGAGTAGTAATCTGCTCGATAGCCGCACTGTTGCCCAAATCTGAGATAGCCATTTTGCAATCAGGCGACAGGATAAACCACCCAATATCATTGGGGACTGAAACAGCGCTTGTCTGAGGCAAAGAAAAGATAGAACGCGTGTCCGGCATGTATGCGCAGTTGCCACTTCCGGAGAACTGAATGCCACCAAATGGGTTGGTGTCGTAAGGTGTTTTATTTTGCCAAATTATTTTTGGACCGGACGATTGTTTCAAATCGTACAATGCAGGGTCTTCGCCGCTCCATATTAGCGCATAACGTCCATTTGGTGAAAACTGAATGGATGACCCGGAATCTACATCCGCCAATCCAGATGTGCCGACATTATTCAACTTGCCATTGCTAACATCGAATATGTAACCACCGACGAATAATGTTTCACCGTCAGGCGAGACTTGTGAGTTTTCGTCGATGGTTACGCTAGCTGGAATATCCGAGTTCGTGTCAACGGGTGCCAAACCATGTTGTGATATTTTGAAAAATCCTGCTGCAATCGCGAACTGGGTTTCATCGTCCGAAAACTGAGGGGTTTCGTATACATTAGAGTCACCAGGTAAGTACTGTCCGTTTCCTATCGGAATCGCGGTCAACTGCGAATCTGAAAATTGAAAAAGACTCTTTTGCCCAAAATAAGAATCACGTGCGACGACTAATTTTCCGCTGGGCGAAAACGACAGGTCACTACAATTCATACAATCTACCGATGCGATTGGGCCTCCAATAGACGTCCCATCAAATGGATAAATATCGATAGCTCCGCAATTACCTGAGATGATGTATTTTCCGTCAGGCGAAAAATTCGCTCCGCAAATAGGATAATGAGAATACAAATGTGTGATCTCGTTCACGCCAGAACTGTTGAATTGGTAAACTTGTAGGTCGTTGGCATCATTGTGAACGATGTATTGAGAGTTTGGTGAAAAGTGGGTTTCGTAGGGGCTATCAAACGCCCCAAACTGTCCAACGTTAGTTAATTTTCCCGACGCAACTTGATAAAGCGTAATTGAATAATTTTGTGTAGCCGAACCGTCGGGCACGCTGGCTGTAAGCCACTGGCCGTTGGGAGAAAAATGCACAGAAATAATGCCGCCAGGTTGTTGGGTAGACGCGATTTCTTTTATCTCGTTTGTGGAAATTTGAAGTAGCGACACTTTTCCATTTGCCAGACCAACTGCTGCATATTGGTGATTCGGTGAAAATTGAACTGCACCGATGGCAGAGCCGTATTGGAGCGTCTGTTTTACTTGAAGTGCAGTAGACGAATTAAATGCAACGACCAGTTCGCCATCAGCGCTGCCCGATGCAATCCACTCTTTATCTTTTGAAATATCAGCAGCGGCAATGGTTTGCTGATGTGTATAACTGGACAGTGTGACAATCGTGTCGTCATTTTGGGACTGCACCAACGACACGGAATATTTATGATCGGACCCTCCGTTGTCGACCCTCATAAAAAAGGCCAAGTTCTGTGGACTAGGATTTGGGGTAGGGTTTGGATTCAGATTCGAGTTTTGGTTCCCGGAATAGTTTTTTTGCAATGCTGAATGGAAATTCGTGCAGCTAAGGGTTAAGAAAGTAAAACCAATGGACACAAATAGGGCTTTCATCTCTCTCATGCTTCATAGGCTATGAACGACAGGCATCTTTTGCAACTGATTTAGTTTTGTGCATTATGTGCTGCGTTTGTACGCCCGAAGTGAAGAGTATGAGGTTTTTAACGCGTGGATTTTCGTGACATGGTAGAACAGGAAACATTGGATTGTTGACTGCATTGATCGAAGGCAATACGTTGTAAAAGAGATATCACTTATCAAGTGGGGAGCTGAGATGAAGTTTTTAGTAATGTTGTCTTTAGTCGCTTTGCCGCAATTGTCCTTCGCCGAACCTCATCCCAGGCATTGGGCAACATGGAGCTGCAGCAATGCGGATAACCAATCGTTCGCAATGGTATTTAGTGAAGATGGCTCCAAAGCTGCGGTAACTGGGAGCAACGGAGGAGACGCCGATGAGTTTATCTACAACAAGACCGAGTCTGCTAATGACGTATTTGTTGATAGCACCAAGAACGTTCTAAGTGTTCCGTCGGTAACCGATGGAATGAGCGCCTTTAGCGCGACCTTCAAGGCTACTGCTTATTCTTGCTTCTAAACAGGTAAAAGTACTGTTGCGATAATTTCAGAGGAAAATAGGAGCTCGAATTTCCCTGGTTTTGCAGCACATAGCTACTTTTTATCACGGTGAAATCAAATTCAAGGTAAACCGCGCGCCTTGGGCCAGATGAATCGAATTGCAAGGATTAATGAGTTTTGCGGGTAAGTGCTCCGCCAGGTCCAATTAAAATGTTCCAAACCTGCGGACGAAATCCCAGTGTAATTTTAGTTAAAAATCCCACTTCCATGTAATTAGCATATATGCTAATATGATTATGATGGCTTCTGATAGAAAAAAAGACCAATTAACCCGCCTTGTGTACGAAGGCCAGGTTTTTACAGTGGAGTTTTATGTTTCAAGAAACGGTGAGGCACTCGCTGAGGATTGGCTCGAATCCGTTCCCGAATTGATGCAAGAGAAGTTTGCCGCCCTCTTTGCATGGCTTGGTAATCATGGAAAAATCTGGAATGAGCGAAAGTTTAAACACCTTACGGGCTCTGATCAGATCTTTGAATTTAAAGCCGACGACGGAAGGGTGCTTTGTTTCTTTTTCTTCGGTAAGAGGGTGATTCTCACCCATGGTTTTCGAAAAAAGGGCGATAAGACTCCAAAAGGAGAAATCACACGAGCTGAAGATTTGAAACACGAATTCGAAATGAGGATTAGAAAATGAAGAATAAAAAAGCGGTCCACTCTTGGGTCGAGAAAAAATTAAAAAATAAGAAATTTCGTAGTGAATTTCAAGATGAATACGAAAAACTCTCTATTGGTGAACAGCTACTTCAACTCAGAACGAAAGCAGGACTTACTCAGTCTGAGGTCGCAAAACGGGTGGGAACTACTGCTTCCGCTATTAGTCGGTATGAGAATGCTGAATATGATCGCTATGAGATCCGAACTCTCCGAAAAATTGCAGAGGCTTGTGGTGGAAGGCTTCATCTTTCATTTGATGCAGGAACAGATGAAGAATGGGAAGAGCTAGCGGTCGGGACATAGTCCCACTCATTTAAACAGGGGAAAATTTACAAGTGCTTACTCATAATCACCGATCGGTAGTTGGTTACGTCCCACTGAGTAAAGGCAACCTGGACATATCCCCGCTTCATGTACATCTGGATTAAATTTTCTGCATGCTCAGAGGTGTCTAATGCCAATTCAGAAGCACCCAATTCCGTTGCCCTGAGTTCAAGCATATCCATCAATGCAGAGCCGAATCCTTTACCTTGAAACTGAGGTTTGATTGCAAATTGTCCAAACGAAAAAACGCCTTGTTTTCGATAATATTCACAAGAACTTGATACCTTTTCTCGATAGAGAGTGACCGTCCCAATCAAGTGATTATCAATAAATGCGAGATAGGATTCCCCCTCTTCAAGGCGCTCAAGTGTCTTAGACGCGGGCTGGTGAGTAGCAAGGTATCGCATACCCTTCGCTGCCAGTGGAGCGTACGCCTCATGGAGTAAGTCCGTAAGTGGATCAAGTTCTGCGTAATGTGTTTCTAATACAAAGCGGTCAACGCTGAATTTTCCTTCGATATTCACTCCGTTGCTTTTATCTGATTGCAGGTTATCGGTCAAATACTTATCTTCCTAACTCTTTATTTGCAGATTTAAGAAAGCTGCGGGTATTCCCTATGAAAAGGCAGTATTATCAAGATCACAAAGACGATCTCTATTGAACACGAAAGGAAATTTGCGGCTTTTGGCGTGTCCAACGAAGGCAATCTTAGTGAAAGCGTGTTCCGATTCGGAATGCAAATGATATCGTCTGAGAAAAATATTTTTTCCTCTAAAAATCAATTTTTGAAAAGTGAGAAACACCTCAGATCTGCCGTAGTTTAGCTGAAATCGAAAAAACAAAGACCAATTTTGCTCGCTTGACACTGGTTTATCGAGCGTTTTCTGCTTTTTAAAGTATATTTTTAGTGCTCGATCAGAGAGTGAGAAACCGGAATAAACTGTAACCCTATGTGTCCCGAATGGACCCGTGACAAATGGCGCACTCGAGAGGACTCGAACCTCTAACCCTCAGATCCGAAGTCTGATGCTCTATCCAATTGAGCTACGAGTGCATTTGGTGTTCTGGATCAGGTTACTCAACCCATATCGCGGATGCAATCCTGTTGCCTGAATAATAAACGCTCAACCGATTGCCGTCATCGTCAGTCGGCCACTCCCGGCCATCTATTTGCCGACTAAAAATATCGTCTAAGTCGTACGTGTGTCCTACGTTTATATTCAATTAAACTTAAATAGTAAAAAAACGTTGACGAATAATCTCGATGCATTTAATTTACACATCGCATGTATAAAACATTAGCTAAAAACATCTTGTCGTTAGTCATCTTATTCAGTGTTCATGCTGCGTTCGCGGCCACAAACGATTCTTCGTTGCGTGAAGTCCGCGTGCGACCAACGATGCGAATCGCTGTTTCCCAATGTGAAACAGCAAGGCAAAAGGACTCAAACGCCAGTCACCTTGCATGTCCAAAGCTGGTGAAATATGCCGTTGTTGGGGACATCGATTCCGCGATGCGCACATTGGGGTCGATTCGACTCAGCGAACCGCGGGCTGCAAACGAAGTACAATCTGATTTTCTAGTCACCTGGAATCGAATCATTGAACGCGCTGCTGGCTATAAATTTGCGCGATCGAATCGCGGCTTGATGCGTCTTCTTGATCAAGAGGCGCGTGATCCGGATGTTGTGGCAAGAATCGGAACAAGCCCAAATAGAAGAAACACTTTATTCGCCACTTTTTTTGTACCAGGCTCGAACACACTTTATTATTGGGAGATTACCGAACGTAAATAGTCTTGGCCGTTCACTCTAAAATTTAGAATAAAATCAACACATTCAGGCCAATCAACCTTTTTGCTTGACCCTGTCGACGCATCGCGTTATCACTCTCAAAACCTTTGAGAGGGGAGCAACTGCAGAGTTCCTGCAGTTGCAAAATGCGAGGGATGATATGGGGATCATATTTGTTGGGTTTGTTTTGCTTTCGTTTGGGGTCAGTTCAAATGCGTGCGCGCAGGATGTTTCTAGTCTTCAGTCGGATCCTGGATATTTTGAAATAGTCAGTCACGAAACTGTGGTGACGCCGGATGTGGAATCACATGAAACCTCGCTCGAGGTCGGTCACGCGTCTGAAGCATTTGATCCGGACGCATCCATCTTGTCACAAAAAATGAAATCCTTTGAAGGTGGCGTCGGTTTGCCGTCAGAACTGGAAGTGGTGAAGCTAGGATTGCAAGTGTGGGACGTTTTTGAACGCAATAAGGCTGTCGTTTCAGCTCAATCTGCGTATGCATCTGCATTGCCGCGCGGACAAACAGACTGGACAAAAATGTCGGGTTGGAAACCGTCCACTGGGGTCACAATCGAACACATTTTTAAAAATATTTTGGGGATGCAGGTCGTCGATTTAAAATACAGTGTATCGCAAACAGCTGGGGGCAACTATGCGGGCCGCGGTCGGTACATCGCATCTGTTCAGGTCATTCCTGTTCATGTCGAAGCATTATGGGGTTACACCGTAAATATGAAAACGGATATTGGACAAGCGGTGAATATGGGAACGGTGCAGGAACCTGTGGCCGCGTTGGACTTAGATGTCAGCTGGAGTGTACACAATATTCTGAAAGTGACTCATGTGACAGAAAGCTATCGCGCGTTAGGAACTGGTCAGCTGATTCAAAAGTGAGTTGCATGTAGCGCTGTGAAATTCGCTCGACAATCCTTGGGCGGGTTTGGGACCATAGTGTTATGAAGCTTAATTTGAATCGTCCGCCACTGAAGTTCTATTCTGCTTTCATTTTTCTTTTTGCATCCGGTTGTATTACTGGATCTTCTCTGGTCGATCAAAAATTTGGTGCTGCGGAAGTCATTCGTCTGGTTGCATCTGTTCCCGAAGAAACAGATCTTGCGGTGCCAGGTGTGGCGTCGGCAAAAGATGTTTGGGTGGACATGATCACGCGTGCCACCACTAGCATCGATGTCGCGCAAATGTACGTTCAGTCCAAGGGCGGCCCCGATCTAGAGCCGGTGCTGGTGGCACTAGAAAAAGCTGCGAAACGTGGCGTGTTAATCCGCATGTTATTTTCCGAGCAAATGATTAAAAGTGACGTTGGCGCCTTGGCGCGCTTAAAAGCGATGCCGAATACACAGGTCAGAACGATTGATTTAAGGGCATTGAATCAAGGCGGCATCATGCATGCAAAGTATTGGGTTCTAGATGGAAGCGAAGTGTATGTTGGCAGCCAAAATTTAGATTGGTCTTCGCTTTCCCAAATTCACGAAACCGGGGTTTGGGTTCGGAACGCTGCGCTTGCCTTACAATTGGATCAAATTTTTAACGTCGATTGGAATGCTGCAGGGAAATCAGAACTTCCAGCGTCATTGCCATTCGCGGATACAAATACAAACTCGCAAGTTGAATTGGTCGCCAGCCCGTCTTTGATGAATCCAATTGGGATTCCTTATTCACTGGATGTTTTGAGGGGTTTGATTAAATCTTCGAAAAAAAGTTTGAAAATTTCTTTGATGGATTACAGCACGTTTGAAGGTCCACTTGGCGCACAAAAAGAAAATACTTGGAAAAAAATCGATACCGAACTTCGTTCTGCGGCCGCGCGTGGCGTGAAAATTAAGATGGCGGTGTCGCATTGGAATCAAGACAAACCTGAAATCACATCGATACAAGACTTAAGCAAGGTGCCTGGAATTGAAATCAAGATTGTGACCATTCCTGTTCGATCAACGGGATTTATTCCGTATGCGCGCGTGTTGCATTCGAAATTCATGGTCGTCGACGACACGGTTCTTTGGGTGGGGACCAGCAACTGGTCGCAAGATTATTTTGAAAAGTCGCGGGATGTGGAGCTGGTGATTCGCCGCGAGGATTTTGCTCAAAAAGTGGCCCAGATGCACGCAAAACTTTGGAATGAACCGTATGCTGTGCCCGTGAAATCAGCATTCGCGTACCCTCTGCCTCGTAAAGAGTAGCTGGATTGTTAGCAGGTCATAATCAGGGAACACAAAAACCAACTTATGACCTGCTAACAATCCAGCGCCACTAATCGAAAAAAATCTCTGGCTGCTGCGTCGGACTAACAGCGCCTTGGCTAAGGCTTTCAGCTGTCGCTGCCATCAGAATCATGCATGCGCCAAATAGCTGCATTGAGGTCAAATGTTCCCCTAAAATGAAAACTGAAAATAAAGCCGCAAAGGGGGACTCGAGTAGCCCCAACAAACCAACAGTCGATGCAGACAAAATTCTTTGCGATCGCACTTGAATTAAAAAGGCCAACGCAGACGACACCACACATAACCAGAAAATACCAAATAAGGCTTCGGTCGGGGCATGGGCCAATTTTGCTAGCTGATGATAGTCTTCCAAAAATAGCGCTGGGATCAGTGAAAACAAAGCGATCCAAATGCATTGATACAAATGAAATCGTTCTGGCGAATCGACTTTGTTTACATTTTTGGATACAGCCACAAAATGGGCTGCGCCCGCAATCGCGCACAACAATGTCAGCAAATCACCTTTATTGAAATGCGATGAATCCAACATCAACTGGCAAATCAATGCCGTGCCGATCAATGCGAATCCTATCCAGAAAAATAGGATTTTTCGGAATGACCGATTTTGAAAATAGCGCTCAAAGAAAGGAATCAGCAAAACATACAAGGTGGTGATGAATCCGCTGCGCGTCGGGGAAGTGTATTCTAGTCCCCACGTTTGCAAAAACAGCATTAAGAACAAGCAAAGCCCAGGAATCATGGAAATTTTTGCTTCTTTCCAAGAATATTTTGGACGTTTACCAAAGAAACGCAGGCACAAATCGATGACGACAGCGGCAACAGAAAATCGAATAAAGGTCAGCCAACCCGATTCAATGGTTTGCAATGCCCAGACCGTTGCGACAAAGGCAAAACCCCAGATTGCTGCGGCAAAAACCATCTGCAACAAAGCGGTTTGTTTTTCGTAAGGCGTCAACTTCATTGTGCTGTTTCCCCATCAGTTGTTGTGACCGCAGCAGGCGGAATTGGAAATTGAAAGCTTAATCCAACCAATGTCGACTGGGACGCAACGAACCACCAATTTCCAAGCGACACGATCGATCGAACACGGTCGCCAAAACGAATCGACGTACGCCATTCACCATCCAGTGAAAACAAAGCGACGGAACCACCTTCTTCCGGCATCGCATACAGTTGGCCCAAGGTTGGAAATGTCAGATGCGAAACCCATTCACCCGAAAACCCCGAAAAGCGTTTTTGCCAAACCAGTTCGCCTGTATCGCAATGTCTGGATTCCATTCCGCCTGTTTCCGATACCATTAAAACTTGGTCGTTTTCTAACGGCAAACTGAATTTCATGGGGTCAGAATTTGAAGAGCGTGGTTTGGAAACGGTCCATTGAATCGATCCGTTGAATGCATCGAAACCGATGTATTTTTCATCTTCTGTTCCGGACACGGCCGAAGAAGCTAAAATGGCGCGTGAACAATTTAAACCTGAAAGCCATTTGAACGGAACAGCGGAAGTTGGAAGGGCGATTTTCTTTTCAGATTGTCCGTCAGCAACACGAAGCTCGATCAGCGAAGTCAATGTTTCCTGGGTGTTTCGGCCGATGATCCAAGTTTCGTGGCCGCCAAAAACAGAAAAGGCGTCCAAGTCGGCGCGATGCCACAGCATTTCGCCTGTCTTGCTTTGAAAGTTCCATGCCCCGGCTGCGCCGCTTGCGACGGCAACCCATTGGTCTGTCGGGTCCCAAAAAAACTGTGCCGATTTTATTTTCGGAAAAACACGAAGCCAAACAACAGACGGTGAAGTCAAATCGATTTCGCCGACGTAGGTACGAAGCTTGGATTCAAATGCAACCATCGCTTTTGAGTCCCTTAGTTCAGCCTGAATGAGTGTTCCCAGCTTGATTCGAAATAAAACGTGACCATCGGTGTACGCGTCACGGCCGACAAATGAACCGCCTTCTTCCCATCCATAAATCACGCGGCCATAAACTCCAAAAATCTTTTCAAGTGACGGATGTGTGATCTTGCCCCAATGTTCGAATCCTGGCGCGCCATCGACATTGATTTTGGTAGTGGGTTCTGATTTTTGTTCATCTTGCGATTCGGGTACCCACTCTGTTTTCGGAAAATCTTCTAGGCTGACCATGCGGGAATCTTCGGGATTCCAGAACGCAACAAATTTTGGAAGAGCATAACTGCCGATGCTTAATAGAAATGCACTGCCGATCAACGCGACAATGGTTGGGCGATAGCGGCGGATCAGTGGAATACGCACTAAGGTCACGACCAAAGCAAGGCCGACACCAATGGAAAAAAAAGCCAATGCAGCTAAGGAAAAGATCGAAATTTTGTCCATCTGAAATTAAGAAGCTTTCTTAATCTCAGTTTGTTCGGTAGAGGTGAATTCGGCAAGTAATTCCTTGTATTTGATCCGCCAGGCGTATTGCTTTTGTTTTAATGCCATCAATTTATGACGTAGAATTTGCGCTTCCGGGGAATCAGCCTTGCGTTGATCGAGGTCGCGAATTTGTTCTTCCAGCTGGACGCAGTATTCGCAGGTTGCGAAATCGATATCGTGCAATTGACGAATCAGCAATGTGGGGTCAAGGGCGCTCATGGGGGCGGTTGGCAGGGCTGGTCCAATCAATTTCGAGCTAGCTCGATTGATCGGAACAATCGTTGCGTCGGAAACTTCTTTCGAATATTTTTCTGAAAGTGGTTCAACCCAAAATCCGCGAATTTCAGTTGGAAATGCGCGTGAAGGCGCGCTTTTTAGGAAAAAAAGCGCAATCTCCACACGGTTTGTTTCCGGGAAAACGTGGACCTTCAAAAAGTCAGTTTGCTTAGCTAAAACTTGTTGAATGTCGGTGGCGCGATTCAGATCCGGCCAAAATCCTTTAAGAAAATCTTTCGGTGCTTTGTCGGGCGCGGTGTAGATCAAGCGCATCGCCAACATTTCTCCGTTGGTGCCCACTTCAAAACTGCCGCGTTCTTCTTCGGTATCGCCGGCCGTATTAAACAAGTCACTTTTGCCGGGGCCGACGTCGTAAATCATGCTCCACAAAAGATTCGCGCACAGACGTAAAGAATGGCGGCGTTGGCTCCAGGGATTGCGATGAAAAAACGGAATATTCAATACGCCATCCAACATACCGGGGCCGGCAGCATCGAATGTGCGCCAAGTGTCCCGGAAAATCGTCGCCGATTTTCCAAGGGGAAATGCGATCCCAGCGCGAAGTTGCGGGTCCGTTAACATAGAAAGCAAAGTGCTGACTTCGCCTTGGTTCAGACGCAAACAATCCAGTAAGATTCCGCGATGAAAATTCGGCACTTCGGAAAGTTCATAAGGCAGAATAGGATCTGCAAAATATCCGGCCACCGTCGATCCGCCCATCCGCAAGGTGCCAAATGCGCCGTCGATCTTAGACCAAGCGAAATACTTGTGCCAGGGCAGGACCACCAAGGAATAGTTTGTCTTTTGAATGTGTTCCAGAAGTTCGTCTTCGGTCATTTTTTCAGGCAAAAATACAATTTTATGCTTAGATTTCAGCATTGCGACCATGCGGTGAACGACCGCATAGCGATCCCGAGGCAAACGCTCGTCCATCAGCCAAGCGACCGGTCCATTAACGCTGTGTGTCTTATTGTCAGATGCCATAGTCATAATCCTTTTTGCTCATCGGCACTTTTTTGGCGATACTTAAGCGCGCGATGCAATCTCAATCCCACAACGCGGTTCCGACGAACTGGACCCCTGAACAGCAGGCGATTCTGGCCCATACTGATTCCTTGCTTGCTGTGGTTGCCGGTGCGGGCTGCGGTAAGACGACGACGCTAGTAGGGAAATGTGTGGAGCTGTTAAAGAGTAATCCCGCCGCCCGGTTTTGCGCTGTCAGTTTCACCGAAAAATCGGTTCGAGACTTAGAACAAAGCATCTCGACCGGTTTGCGAAGATCCAGCATTCATTCGCGGCCTGGGCAGCATTGGATTCGCACCATTCACGGATTGTGTGGGGCGATTTTGCGCGAAAACGGGCGCGCGGCGGGATTAGAAGGCGGCGAAAGAATCCTAACGCCTGAAGAAATGGCGCCGTACTGGCATCGCAGCATTGAATCGCTGTGGTCCCGCGATGAAAGTGAAGTGGTGGGGCGGGCGCTAGAAACGCTTTTAGCAATTTATTCCAGATCGACGATTGAAATGATGTTGACCAGATTGCGCACATTGGATGCGTTTGGCGCGCTGGAGCGGTTCATCGAACCCGATCGTGACGTCGTTCAGGCTTTAAAAATCGTCTATGATTCGGTGGCGCTTCGTTACCGGAATTCAAAATCGCGCGCGGGCGTTTTGGATTTTCAGGATTTAGAAATACATGCATTGGCTGCTCTTCAGGATACTAAGGTTCAGCGACAATATCAGAAACAATTTGATTTGGTGTTGGTCGACGAATTTCAGGACACGAATCCGGTTCAAGCGGAAATTTTAACTCGGTTTGCGAAAGATGGTTTGCGTAATTTACTGGTTGTTGGGGATCCAAAGCAATCGATTTACAGATTCCGTGATGCCGATGTCACCGTGTTTGAGGAATTTGTTCAGAAATCAAGACCATTGCCTTTAACAGTCAATCGACGAAGTGTTCCGGAAATTTTGGATTTTGTGAATCAGGTTTGTGAGCCCTTATTTCAGGGCGGGGCAATGCAATATGATCCGCTGCGATCGCCGTCTGATTCGGCGCCTGGCGGCCAGTCGGTCGTGCGTTGGCAACGGGATTCGATGGAACAATTGGCTGATACGTTAAAGGCCAATTTGGATCGCTTTGGAACATTAGGTGACACGGCAATATTGGTTCGAAAAACAACGGGGCCAACACAAGAATTGCTGGCGGCGCTACGCCAACGAAAAGTTCCGGTTGCGTTGCAGGGGGGCGGGCGTTTTTGGGAAGACCCGCGCGTGCAGGAATTGGTCGCTTTGTTGTCCGGTTGGATCGCGGATAGCAATCGATTATCGCAAGCGACTGTTTTGAGGGCGCCGTGGGTTTGCGTTCCAGATGAGATCATTGTTCGATGGAGTGAATCGAAAACTCAATCCTTGTTTCAACAATGGTTTGAAGCCGGGTCAGAGTTGATAGCTGGGTTACTGCAGCCGCTTTGGCTAAGACGCCATCAGATTCGCCCAGCCGAAATTTTTCAGGTGCTTCTCGATTCCGACCAATTGGACGAAGAAATGCGGTTCCCTGTACTGCAACTTTGGCACTACTGCGAAGACTACTCCGCAAATGGGCTGAGATTCGACGCTGTCGTCGACGAACTAAAGAAATGCATCGAGGAACGGCACCGCGCAAGCGAAGTTCCTTTACCAAATAAAGTGGGACTGGTGCGCGTGATGACCATTCATGCCGCCAAAGGGCTGCAATTCGACAACGTGATCTTAGTCGATTTTGCCGATCAAAATCATCGCCAGCTTGCTGATCGTACCGGTTTTTATTGGGACCGTCATCACGGCGCGTATTTGCAGCATTTAGATTTAGATAAAGGGACCAAGGATGACAAACATCCAATGAATATCGAGTGGTCCAACCGCGAGGCGGCGCATCGCTTGGCTGAAAGTAAAAGGTTGTTTTACGTGGCGGTCACCAGGCCCAAGAAAAGATTGATCCTTTATTGGCCGCCAGCGAAACCAGAAGGCAAAACTAAAAAGAAAGAAGGAGAAGCCTCTGATCGAGACTGTTGGCGCAAGTGGGTCGAAGGCTATGCGAATGTTCCTTTGGAAGACGAGGCCACATTGTTTTTGCGGGATCAAGTGAGTGACGATGTGGGTCGGGTCGTGAATGACGGATCGCCATCAGATTCGCCGGATAAAAAACAATCAAATTCGGCTGGGGCAATGCAATTTTATCGACCACGTCATTCTATTAGCGAGTGGAATAAAATGGTTAAATGCCCTAGACAATACGCGTACTCGGCTATTGAGGGGGTTCCAGAACAAGAAGCGGAACAGGAACGTTTCGATGTCCCCAGTGATTTAGCCGAAGTGCCTGCAAGAAAAAGTTTACCGGCCAACGAACTAGGAAAAATCTTGCACGAAATACTGGAAAAAGAAGACTTAGCAAGACTGAAAATTGGTTTCGGGGCAGCAGGGAAAGTCTATGCCGATTGGATCGAGTCTGAAAAGGTATGGGATCGATTTCCCCGATCAGCACGCGAGTGTGCGTTTGAAATTCCCTTGGATGAGCGCGAAGCCCTCGTTGGGGTGATCGATCGCCTAGATTGGGACCCAGAAAAGAAAATATTTCGAGTAATCGATTATAAGTGGACGATCACGGATGTTTCAGCAGATGATTTGCGTGCGCGATATGCTCTTCAACTTCAAGTGTACGCGTGGGCCGCGCGAAAACTGTTGCGTGCAGACGCCACATGGAAAGCAGATATTCGAATTTTACACTTTGGGCCTACCAGCGGGGCAGCAAAAGGCGTAAACTGGATCCAGTTAAACGAAGATTTGTCAGTGCACCAGACCATTCTTGATTTGTGGCACCAAGCCCAAAACTTAATCCAACAAACTAGGCAATCGATCGATTTTGCCAGCAAAAATGCGGGCGAAATCTGCAAAAAATGCGCATTCCTTGATCTTTGCCGTCCCTTTACGTAAGCTGATCCTATGGCACGAGAACAGAAAATTACCACATCAAGCACGGCCGAGTATTTTTCAAAGAATCTTCAACAAGTTGGATTTAGTTCACAAACAAAGGCTGTGTTGACCACACTGAAGGAATCAGTCGATAACTCGCTGGATGCTTGCGAAGAAGCCGGCATCGTTCCTGAAATTTTTGTAGAAGTTGAACGCGCCGGAGCGGGAACAACCAAGAACGCTGATCGCATTCGAGTCTCGGTCGCCGACAATGGTCCTGGGATCGAGGCAGATGATTTGGCAAAAGTCTTTGGTGAATATCTAGCGTCTTCAAAATTCGGCCGCGGTCGTTGCACACGGGGGCAACAGGGCATTGGTATTTCTGCGGCGACAACGTGGGCCCAGCTGACCAGCGCTACCGGTGCAAAGGTCATTTCTAAAACAAAAGCGATGCGCAAAGCCGTGAGTGCGACAGTCGAAGTCGACATCAAGAACAACAAAGGCGTTTTGAAGAATCGTGAAACAATCGATTGGGATCGCCCGCAAGGGACTTTTGTAGAGTTTGTTTTTGACGGACGTGTGCAGATCAATGGAGATGCAGGAGTGCTCAGTTATCTGTTAGGGACAGCTCTTGTGAATCCTCACTTGACCTTGCATTACAAACTGCCAGGTCAAGACGCAGCGGACGCAAAGACCGACAACAAGGCTGAAAATAAAGCCGATAAAAAAACAGGATACATCACAGTAGAGCGGGTTTCGACTCAGGTGCCAGAAATTCCTGAAGCGATCGAACCGCATCCACACACGATGAAATTAGGCGAATTCATCGCGCATTCCCATCTGTACGGTCGCGTGAAGGTTTCGGCGTGGCTTAAGAAAGGCTTTTCCAGAATTTCAGATAGCGTGATCGACGAAATGGTGAAAGCGCACACTGGTGTGACCAAGGCGCTGCTGGAAAAGAATCTTGATCAAATCGGCGAAAAAGAATTCCAAGTGCTATTCACGACGTTACAAAATTTGCAGTTAAAGGCCCCGCCGACTTCATCCGTTTTAAGTATTGGTGAAGATTCAATGGCGAAAAGCATTCAACGCCTTGGAAAAGTCGATTACTTTAGCGTCGTATCCAGAAAACCAACGATTTGCGATTTTAAGCCGGTGCAAGTTGAAGTCGCGATCGCGCGGCTAGAACAACGTGGCGGCGATGCAGATGATCCTGTGCAAGTTTTGCGTTTCGCGAATCGAGTGCCTTTGCAGTTTGATAAGTCAGCATGCGCGATTGTTCAGGCGATCACGTCTGTGAATTGGCGATCATATGGTTTGGGACAGCCCAAGGATAGTTTGCCTCAGGGACCGTACATTATGGCGGTCAGTGTCGTGTCGCCGTTTATTAAATTTAAAAACGCGTCGAAAGAAACCATTGATGCGTCGGATGAACTAGTAGAAGAAATCAGACGAACCCTGATGCAAGCCGGTCAAAAACTGTCGCGGTACATTCGCGCGGAATCAAAGGCGGCAGATCTTGAAGAAAAAATCAGATACATCGAACAGTTTGGCCCGATCTTGGTCGAAGGATTGGCCCGCATTTCGAACGCCAAAGAAGACCGCAAGCAGAAAGCTACCGATGGTTTGATGAAGCTGCTTGGACGCGACGCGACCGCCGCTGGGAAAGAAGTCGCAGAGGCCGAAAAGAAATTGGAAGCGCACAAGGCAAAGCAATCCGTGCGGGAAGAAAAATTAGCAGCAGAAGTAGAAGGGGAATGAAATGGCTAAGGATCGAATCAACGTAAAGAACAATATTCCGATTTTAAGCCGTGATTTATGTGGCCGCTTGCTAGCTGATTTAGAAAAAGCAAAAAGACCAGTTTTATACGCGACAAAGTGCAGTTTGGATAATGCGATTTACAATCACAAGGTTGGATTTCTGACCCCCGGTGATAAACGTGTCGCTACGGAACTGAACGTCAGTTCAGTAAAGAAAATGTCGCGCGCGGTATTTCTGCTAGAAATAGTATTGCGCAACATTGAATCCGGCGCAGTCAATACAAAACGGGAACTTTACTATATTGCAAAAGGTGAAGTGAAGGGAACGCAAAGCCTTAAGCCACTCGATTTCACGGACCAAGACGAAAGCGATGAAATCATCGATTTCATCTGCGAAATTTTGGAATGTTATCGAGAAGACATGAATTGTTACGCCAACGATCGCGGTGGCCAAACTTATTCGCAACAGCTGGTTGTCACAGAAACCCTGCCAGACGGATCAGAAGCTGTGATTGATTTATCTAAATTAGGAACGTCGCCTTTCATGCCGAAGAATCGGCCTCAAAACTTACGGCTTTCGACCAGAAAGAAAGTTGAATTTTGTTTGATCGTCGAATCCGAAGGTACAGCCAACACCTTGGTTGCGAACGGGTTCACAAAAAGACACAACTGCATCATCGTTGGTTCGCAAGGGGTTCCTTCGAACGCTGTGCGCGGTTGGAGCAAGCTGATTCAAGATCAAGTCAAGGTGCCATTGTATTTTTTCGGCGATCTGGACGCGTACACGCTCCAAAATATTTTTCGCACACTAAAAGCCGGATCAGCAGCGTCTTTGATTCGGAATCAAGATTACTCGGCGCCGGATGTAAAGTTTTTGGGCGTGCTTCCGGAAGACATCAAAAAGTACGAGTTATTCGATTACCCTGTGAAAGAAAGCGATGCACAAGAAGCGCGCGCGCTGAAAAAAGCGGAAGATGCGTTGAAAAACGATCCATTTTTTCATGACAAAAAGAACAAGGGCCTAGCTGAAATTCTAAGATGGCTGTTAAAGAACAAACGCCGTTGCGAGCAACAGGCTTTCTTTTCGGTCAGCCCGAAAGACCCAATGATGCCCGAGAAAATCATCATGGAAAAAATCAGAAGCGGATCATTTGTTTAGCTCAAACTGCCCCCCTTTGAGTGGGCATGGCCAATATAATTTGACTTATATATCGGGTAGTTATCTTACTTTCGACTTTGGCCAGTATTCGAAAGTCAATTAATGATGCAATTACAATTGGTTAGGTCAGCATCATGCCCACTCAAAGGGGGCAGTTTGAGTGGGCTAGCATCCCGACAAAATTTGTCTCCCAATTACTACACATCCATTATATAGTGCGATCAAGATCAACTATGCGGTCGCTTGGATGGAAAATAACAAATAGTTTGGGACATCGATTCATGATTAAAAATTTATTAATTTTGGCTGCGATATTCACTGCAAATCAGTCCGCTCACGCGTGCGTTCCGTACGATAATGACATCATGTGCAGGTTTCAATGTGGATCTTACGGCTGTGAACTGCATGATGCCGGTGGCGTAGTTGTTCCTGTTCAAGAGCAATTTTGCGGCAGTTTTTATAACAAGCAGGTTGAACTGGTAGGTGTTAGCCTTCGGACAACATGTTGGGAAGTCAGTACCTGTGGGGTTACGATTGGGCTGGTCGAGCCTTGGCACTGCGGGTTGAAATAAGGCTTCTTCACAGCGGCTTTGCAAAAACCCATATCTTAAATCGTCCACAGTCGCGAATATCAGCCGGTGCAGCAATGCGGTTTTCGGGCAGTTCCGTCGTTGCAATTCTGTTTCCGTCAAAACTGACGATTGCAAATTGCGCATGAAAATTCTTGTACCAGTCATGATTGTTGACCCAATAAAAAGGATGAAGTTGATCGTCGACCTGAACGATTTTCACGGGCTCGTGCGCTAAGAAAGAAAGATACTTGGCCGCCCAGTAATCGCTGATGCCTTCGTTCAGATGCGTTTCACGAACGAACTGATCTAAGCATGCATTTTCTGAAAGATACGGCTCTGCGATGAACGACACATAGGCTTGACGACGATAAAGTTGAGTGGCGCGCGCAAAAGTGCCGATGATCAACACAATGAAAGTCCCAACCAAAAGTAAATGATGATTGTGCTGTTTTAAATTTTGCAACCCACTCAGTAAAACGCACACCCAAGCATAGGTCACGGCAAAAGGAAGCGGACAAAGGTATCTAAAGTTAGTGCGGTCTGACCACACTCCCGTCGCAACAACAGCTAAGATGCAAATCACGGTGGAAATCAAAAGATAACGTGCGACCAGGTCAGATTTCATTCGCAAAATCAAAATAAGAACTGACCCCACCAACAGGGTACTAAAAACGTTCATTTGTAAAAGTTCGCCTGCAAAATTCCGTGCGCGATTCCAGTCCCCGAAAACCGGTCGATTCCAGCCAAAGTGTGCGCCTGTTATTTTTTGAAAAAGAAAATAAACCAAGATTGCTACAGTCACGGTAAGCAGGCCCCAAACTAAATCACGAAAAATGCGGCGACGATCACCTTGTTGCCTCCAATTTGTCGCAAGCAACAAACAATAGGGTGCCCATCCGATGATTCCGTAAAGAATATCGGATCCAAAAAGAAATCCCGCCACAAGTGCAGAAATCCAGATCTTTTTTTGATTGCGTTGATGAAGTGGTCCAAGCAAGAAAAGAACCAGCGTGCCCAAGATCCATTGGCCGGAATGATTCACGGGGTAAAACGTAACAGCCCAATCTTGGTTAAAAACTGAAAAGAAGAAAAGCGCTGCCAGCGGAATCGTCCATTTTGGTTTCCCACGAAACCAAGTTAAAAACACCGCCATCATCAGTGCAAATTGCACACTCATATAAAGCAAAAGCACCCAATTCAGCTGATTGGTTAGCATGCGCAAGCCAAAATACAAAAGCATGTCCGGAAGCAAAAAAGTAGATGCTGAAAAGTGAAACTGACGAATCGAGTGGAAATCACTAAACGGCGCGACGTGAAATAAATCCCTGAATACGGCTTCTAAATAGAATAAATCGCTGTTCCAAACATGGGTCCCAACGATGAGGGCCAGAAAGGCACAGCCGATTAAAAAAGAAACAAGGAATGCTGATTTCATTTTGAGCGTTCAGGGACGACGATCATGTCCCTGAACGAAACTTCAAATTCGGGCCAGGCTTTCCCAACAAAAGGTGAAACGCCCAGTTCTGTCAGTAATTGACGTAAAATCACAATCCGCCGATCAAAATGGCCAGCTAAAATAGGTGGAAGTTCTTCATGTGCCTGAGACGGTGATTTTACTGAAGCGTTTTGAGCTATTCCGGCAGCTTTTAAAATAAATAGGGTTTGTTGTTTTGCGATGTGATCCAGATCTCGACCCTCAAAGAAAAAGCCGATCATCAAGTCTTCGCTCATGCGCTGGTAAAATAGACGAGCAATCTCGCCCAGACGTTCAGATCCTCCGATTTCTTCAACCATTTTTCGAAGGATCGAACGTTGGGCGAGTTGCATGAATGTGATTCGATTACAAACTTACTCTACGCCTAAAAGTTCAACATCAAAAACAAGAGGTGAGTTCGCTGGAATCTTATCGCCCATAGCGCGATCGCCATAAGCCATCTTTGCAGGAATGGTTAGCTTGCGTTTTCCGCCGACTTTCATTCCGTCAAAGCCCTTGTCCCAGCCTTCGATGACTTGTCCTTGACCCAACGTGAAACTAAATGGTTGGCCGCGATCGACTGATGAATCAAATTTTGTTCCGTTCAACAGCGTGCCCGTGTAATGAACCGTGATCTTTTTGCCGGCAGAGGCAACTGCACCTGTTCCTACTTTTACGTCTTCAATTTTAAGTTCGGTGACAGAGTCAGCCGACACCGGTGCCGTAGTAGTGGTGGTTGGGGCGGTAGTTGTGGTAGTCGTCGTTGTTGTCGTTTCTTCTACCTTTTTTTGAGTACAAGCGAACAAGCTGATAGCCGCAACGGAAGCGACGATCCATAGTGCATATTGTGTTTTCATTAAAATTCTCCTTTTTAGTAGTTTCACTTTAACAGCAGCTGGGTAGAATTTAGAAATGGAAATTAAAGAATCTCTCATTTTAGGCACCGTTCAGGGGCTAACAGAGTATTTACCGATTAGTAGTTCGGCCCATTTAATGATTATCCCCAAATTCATGAATTTGCCTGAAGGCGGCCTTGCCTTCGACGTTTTTCTGCATTTTGGAACCTTGCTGGCGACGGTCGCCTATTTTTGGAAGGACTGGATGGCGATTCTGAAAAATCCACTTCCAAAGCCTGGCGACAACAATTTGTCATGGGTGCATATGATCGTAGCGACTATTCCAGCCGCATTGATCGGGGGATTTTTCAGTCACCAAATCGAAGATTATTTTCGAGATCCAAAATTCACGGCTTATACGCTTTCGGTGTTCGGCGTTATTTTGTATTTGGTCGACCGTTTTAGACCGAAAGAGTTGAAACTAGAGCAAACCACGATCAAGCAAATCTTTTGGGTTGGGGTAGCTCAAACACTAGCGTTGGTACCAGGAGTGTCACGTTCCGGAAGCACGATTACTGCAGCGCGCGGTTTTCGGTTTGATCGTGAGGCGTCCGCACGCCTTTCTTTTTTAATGTCGATGCCTGTGACTGCCGGGGCAGTTGTTTTCGAAGGTCGTCATTGGCACAAAATGATGGAATCGCCAGAAGGCATGGGCCCATTGTTAGTCGGGGCTGGTGCTGCCTTTGTCTTTGGTTTGATTGCCATTCATGGGGTTTTATTGCTGGTGCGGCGATCCAGTTATGCATGGTTTATGGTTTACCGCGTGGCCCTTGCGGCAGCCGTGTTTTGGTTGATTTAATTTAAACGTCGTCATCGCCTTGGCGTGAATATCAGGCTTTGTCCTAAAATGACCGATACCGAACTGTGATCTTCTTTTTTGTCGCGATTCAATTGATGACTGGTTCTGCGGGTGCTCAGCAGCCATGTGTTTACCCAAAAGAAGTCGATGGCTTCATGTTGGCGCAAATATTCAAGTTTAAGCAGAACCCTTGCAGTATTCAGAAAAAGATTGTGGTCATTATCAACGACAAAACCTTCACGCTTGGGGACCCGTCATGGCCTTCGCAAGGCACATACATCGTGAATCAAGGCGGGGGAAGCACCGATATCCGTGAAGATGAAACTGCAGAACGGTGTCCAAACAATACGCCGAAACAAAACGTAGTTCAGGACATACAAAATAAAAAATGGGCTGGATTTCAACTAGGCGATTTGTTGAAACGAGACTTTGATCAACACAAAAATGAATTCAAAGAATTTGAATGTCCCGCGACCATGAAGTCTATTCAAAGTCCTGATGATCTATGTGTCACAGGTTTTGATAAGGGGCTTTATAAAAATGTAAATCTCAGTGAAATAGCCGGAAATGCCAAGGACAAAAGCTTTCCATTAAAATGCAAATATACCGGCGACAAAGACAACTGGTTGATCTGGTCGACATTTTATAACAAGAAAAACGGCTCTTTTTATTCGCAGCAACATTCTATTACGTATTCGAACGGAACTCGTTCTAGTTATTCGACTAGAAATGCAACAGGCGACAAGCCAGATTGTATGGAGTTTGTACCGGACAAAGGCCAGGACAACAACCCAAACGGAATTTACTATTTAAGCAACGGAACTTGCAACGAAGCTAGAGCAGGAGCTGAAGCCGGAGCAGGTGCCGGAGCGTATTCAAAAAGATATGGCGGGGATATGGCCGACGCTTTTTTTATTCGCCTTGCGGCTGGGGTTTTTCTGGAATGTTACGCGGATGCAATTCATCATGCGAAACCGAGTTACGCAGGCATCATCTTCGCGCGTTAGTACGTCGTTCTAAATAATATGCTGAACGATTTCATCGGCCGTATCGGCGAACTGAACCCAACTTAATTCTTCCTTATTCAGAATACCCGTTGCGACCATTTGCGTGTCCATCCAGGTAAAAAGCCCGCTCCAAAACTTTCGATCGACAAAAACGACTGGACGGGCTGGCATTTTTCTAGTTTTTACCAAGGTCAAAATTTCAAACATTTCATCCATTGTGCCGACGCCACCTGGGAAAATAATAAATGCCGACGTATAGCGAAAGAGTAAAACCTTCCGAATAAAAAAGTAGGGCAGTGTCATGCTTTGTG
>Ga0206824_10139_pt1 | contig 24590 bp, 17 predicted proteins | sample Alteio_BWOrgCont_82_FD_152874 | JGI IMG/M metagenome (GOLD analysis project Ga0206824, IMG submission 152874) | Enriched cells from forest soil in Barre Woods Harvard Forest LTER site, Petersham, Massachusetts, United States -... | ecosystem: Environmental > Terrestrial > Soil > Temperate forest >...
TAATCAAACGAGTTGAAATTCACTTCGCTGATTTCTTACGATTGACCACTCGGGCCGACTGCTGTAAACCGCAATCAAAAGGAACAACATCTATGAAAATAGCGACGGCTTCTAAAATTTTTCCAGCTCTACTGGCTTTCACATTAATGCGAGCTAGCGCATTCGCCGGAACCATCGATATGGCCCCAGGCAGCACGATCACAGTGAATGCGAATGAAGTCACAACGGTTTCCTGCCCGAATTACCAAGTATCCGCGCCCACACTTTTGAACTGCTACTGCAATCTCGTCGCCACCAGCAGCGGCTACTTTAATCTGATCGCAGTCTACATGAGATCAGACGGCGTTACACAAGACACGATGTTGGGAAATTACCAATATTTCAACACATGCCAAAGCGCGATCACTTCGATCGCTGCATGCACCCCACCCGAGCCAGCAGGAAAATAGGCTTTTCACAAATTTAACCGCGAGTCATTTTTTCTTCAGGACCGCAAAGTACATCGGCCCCGTCTGCGTTCGATCGGGTAAAATCTGTTGGCCAAACTCTGTTCGTTCTGTTTCTAGGCCGGATTCCTGATCCAATAAAACTTCGTATTCTCCGTCAGGCGACTTCTTTTTCAGAAATCGCCGAATGACGTCGTCGTTTTCAAACGGTGAAATTGAGCAAGTCGAATAAACCACGATTCCACCCGGCCTCAACGCCAGTCCGGCCGAACACAACAATGCATATTGTTTTTTTGCGATAAATTGCGATCGGTGTTTAGTCCATTTGCCTAATTCATCTTGTTCAATCAAATGCCGTTCACTGGAACAAGGGACGTCGGCCAGCACACGGTCGAATTCCCCTGAACGCATCATTCCAACACGAATTCCATCCGATCCCGACACGTGCAGATTTTTTTTGAATTCTTCTGGAACAAGTTTTCGAAAGATTTCCTGCATTCGGACACGTCTAGCAGACGAAAATTCATTTGCTACTAAAGTGCCTTCTTTGCCGATTTGATTCAAAATCATCATCGCCTTGCCGCCCGGGCCGGCGCACAAATCTAAAACACGTTGTCCTTTTTCTAAGCTCAGCGCATGAACCGGCGCCGCACTTGCGCGGTCCATTTTGTACCAACCCGCTGTTTTCTCGCGATCTGCGTCTGATTCACTGCCCTGTTCCGAATTGATCCACTCGGGTGATTCTGAAAATAAATTGGTCCATTTTCGATCGGCAGGCAGCTTCAGCGCCTGATAAAGGCCATCCCAGCGATTTCCAAAATGTTGATCAAAATAAATTTCAAACTCAGTCACAAAAAATTCCCGACTCAATTATTTGCACACATTATTTTCATTTTATTTACTACCGCCGTCATTGACAATGTTACACATATTTTGTTTAATCACCCACCATGACGAAACACAGCATTGCATCAACATTGATTTTAGCAGCCTTGGTCGCCAACAACAATTTCGCGTTTGCAGACGACGACGACAATAACAATCGTTGGAATACTGAAAACGATCCGCATCAAGTCATATCAAACCTAGAAACAAAATGGGACAACTTGCCGCTGGACGGAAAAGTGAACACGACCAAACGCGGCTGGAGTGATTTTTATTGGTCACAAGACAAAGGTGGCATCGCATACCGTTACCAAAGCGATTCCAAATTTAGCGATGACAAAAGCCCAAGCCTGACCGGCCTGACATCGACCCAAGCGAATGTTCTGTCACCAGCGGAAAAAGCCGACATTGTCTTAGGAGATTATTCGTATTCAATCACCACGTCCGAACGCAAACGCAACAGCAGCCATGCCCCGGATTGGCGCGGTCTTTGTCACGGCTGGTCGCCATCGGCAAACCAATACGACGAACCACAAACGACCACGGTCAAAGGCAAAACCAATGTTCAGGTGACATTTTACACAGACGACATTAAGGCGCTGCTTGCTTATTACATGGGACAAGTTTCGGATGGAAAAGTCGTTCAAGTTGGAAAACGTTGTAACTTGCAACGTGCTTTTGCTTTTTTTGAAAAAGAAGCTTGCGATGACATCAACCCTGCATCGATGCACTTGATTTTTGCTAATCTGATCGGGATCAAACACACCGGACTGCAAGGCGATCTTGAACGCTACAAACAAGTGTGGAATTACCCAATCGTCGGCTATCACGTTGAAGTACAATCGATGACACAAGCTGGACAGGTTTCGAATAAAGCTACACCGGGCACTGCTAAGGAAATTGACGTCGAAACGACGATTACCTATGCCGGCGCAATCGATCCGACGATCGGAACTGTGTTGGATAAACCGGCGATTACGGACGATTCGAACATCGACGGGCCAGTGCATTCGCAACTATGGCAAACAGCGGTTTACGATTACACGTTGGAACTGGATTATTATAACCACGTGATCGGCGGACGTTGGGATGACGGCAGCGATCGTCCTGATTTCTTGTGGACCATCGAACACAAGACTCCGAACCCTCAGTCTGGTGACAAAGCTACGGCGTCTTTTGGCCGTTTGTTTCAGCTACTGGGCCTGAACTAAACCAAATGAACTCGAAGTCACTGGTCCAGGGTCGGAATCGCACACGGATGCGATACACTGGTTGCCTGACGAAGTGAACTTGGTCGACCACGTTGGACTGGATCATTAACAGATCAGGATCTGAATTCGGCGGATACCCCGATGGCGTGTAGTATCCAATCCTTTTGAATCCCGACAGGTACCAAGGCAATGGCCACGACACGTTGCTGTCGGTGACGATCGAAATGTTGAGCTTATCCTTCACGTCGGGATGTGTTTTCGCGTAATCCAATAACTGATTCACGGGGCCCATAAATTCTTTGTATGTTTGCGCATAAACATACATTTCGCTGTCATCGTCATAATTAAAATAGCAGGGGATCGCCAAGTGCCAAGCGGAATAAAACAAAACCCCGCAGGCCAACCATTTTGTGACATCGTATTTTGATTTAAGATCGACCCAAATCCCTGCCAAAATCGAAAAAATTGGCAAAAACGCCAAAATACACCATGGCGTTTTATAAGGCATGAAGGAATACAACGCCAACATCCCCAGCGACGTCACGGACAAAAATTGAATCTGCCGGAGTGGAAAAATCGGCGTGTCCTTTTTTATCTTTTTTGGCATGAATTGATTCAGGCGTTTAAACAAAAACCAAATTGCCACTAAAAACCCAAGAACACCCCAGGCTTCGTAGTTGAACAGCAATTCAAAGAAATAAAGAAACACTTTTGAATATCCGCCATGAGAAGTCCCGGTTTTTGTCCAAACAAGGAAAGCCATGAAAAACCGTTTCAGACCAGCCCAGTCACGGCCCAACCCGCTAAAAAGCATTACCCAAATCGGAATAAAACCGGCAAAAAACCACTTTATATTTTTTGTTAATTTTTTTAGTCCATCGAACTTATAAAACCACAGTTCCGCCGCCATCACAGGCAGACCTAAGAAAACAAAATTTTCTTTCAACGAAACAAGCAAAGCAAACGAAACCCCCAGCCAGGTCCCCCACTTTTCAATTTCGTGATTTGCACCTTGTTCGGCGTCATTTTCTACTCCCTTTTCTGCCTTTTTTTCTGCTCCCTTTTCTGTCGAAGCATCATGAAATCGGAACCAGCAATACAAAAAGAAAACCGTGGCCAAGGAAAAAAACGTCTCGTGAATCGCGTACCGACTGTAATACGCGCATGCCGCGGATAAAATGATCCCAACGCTGGCCCAGGTCATTGCGCGTTTTGAAAACCAGCGTTGAAAAAATAAAGGACTAATTGCTAAAACGGATCCAGCCAAAACGGTCGGTAAGCGCAAGACCCACACGCTTCTTCCGAACAACATTTGAAAAATAGCCAAAATGTAAAAGTACAAGGGGCCGTGATAATTAGACGGATCATAATAATAGAAACCGTTCGCAATGACCTGATCCGTAAAAAATCCGTTGACGCCTTCATCGTGATGCATGGGCCGCAAAGTCAATCCGACTAGCCGAATCGCCAGGGCGACAATAAATAGAATCCAACCTTTTCGCATGTTACAATTCTACGAGTCATGAAAGAAAAGCACAACCTATGGACCCAGGCTATTCAGCCTAAATTTTATCTTTTATTTTCGATTTTCTATGCCTTCATTGGATTCAACATGTTTTCGGTCGACCGCGGCGGAAACTGGTTTGCATACAACTCTGGAATTTACGGCGACTGGTGCGTTCACCTTACTTTTATCAATTCTTTTTTGCACCGCAGTTGGCTTTGGTGGCTGCAAGACCATCCTTTGGCCCAAGGCGAACCCTTTCGTTACCCTTTTTTGAGCCATGCCTTGACGGCTTTGATCGCGTGGGTTGCGGGGGGATTTCAAGTTCCACAGTCAGCCGAAACGGTGATTCGAACAGCTTGGTACACGTCTGTCTTGGCGTTGGCATTTGTGCCCTGGCTATTTTGGAAGGGCCTAGAAATCATTGGTTTAAATTGGGTTCAACGCGCCTTGGCGATTTTTATTTTTACAGGCAATGGCGGTTGGGGAATCTTTAAGCTAGGACTGGACCCCAATAAATTTCCGACGAATGAATCATCCCTTAATTTAAAATTCAGCAATTTTCTAATCTGGCAATGGCTGCCGCAGCGATCGTTTCTTTTTGCCCTTTTTCATTTGGCCTTGGGAATCTATTTTTGGCGAAAAAAACGCCACATTTTGTCGGGGCTGGTATTGGGTCTATTGATTTTTAGTCACGTCCATTCCTGGATCGCCACCGGATTTTTATTTTGGATGCTGGTCTTGCAATCCTTGAAAAAAATAAAGTGGCAACCCATTCTAAAGTTTTCCGCTGCTTTTGCCTTTTCCAGTCTTTTCGGTTTGGCGTTTGAATTTCGAAATCGCACTGGCTTTAGCCAACCGTGGAATATCTTTTCGCCTGGCTGGGCCCAAGGCCATTCTTCTTTCTTTGATTTTTGGTGGACGAACTTTGGGATATCGATTCCGCTAGCTTTATGCGGAGTGTATTTTTCCAAAGGACTAGTGAAAAAACTAGCGATCTCTGGATTGGTTCTGGGCCTGGTGGCTTGTGTGATTCAATTTCAACCCTATGATTACGATAATCTTAAAATCATTTGCTACGCCTATGCCCTGCTGGTACCCGGAATCGTCACCGGCGTGATTGTGCCGCTGTTCAACGTTACGTGGAAATTTTCAAATAAAGTCGCGACCAACACGATTGGTAAATACAGTGGAAGGTTTTTGGCTGTTACGGCAATCGTCCTTTTGACTGTTTCGGGTTACTGGGATGTGACGGCGTTTCTGAATGGCGCTCAAAAATCCCACATGTTCAGCCCGCCTGATTTTGCGATGGCGGAAGCGTGGGTTGCTTCGATTCACGATCCGGATGCAGTGGCTCTGACAGCTCCGCGCCCGAACCATTGGTTGCCAGCTTTGGCTGGTCAACCCGTTGTGGCGGGTTACGCCGGATGGCTGTGGACCTGGGGAATAGGCTGGGAAAAACAAACTAAGCTTGGACGCATGCTAGAAGACGGCAGCCACGACATCACCGCGGAATTACTGCATGCACATAAAATCCGTTATGTCGCGCTTGACCCGAATCGATTATTTTATATGACCCTGGGAAAATCAGTGATGACTTCATCCAACGGAGTCGTCATCGACATCGGCGAATGACGCCGTTCACGCCACCCAGCGCCAAGCGGTAAAGGTTCGAATAGCGAGAACGCCCAAATACATGCTCCAAATCAATACCGGTGATAGCAGGACATAAACCCAAGGGCGAAAAGACTGCCGATAAAACACAAAGGCAATGGCCAACCCTAAATATGCAGGCAGAACATAGCGGATCATTCCTAAGAACGCTGAATTATAGACGCCGACGACCCCACCTAGAAACGGGGCACATCCAACAAACCAAATCGTCGACAGAATGACTGCATCCTTTTTTTGTTTCAACACGCGCCACAAACAAAAACAGCCGCCTAGCAAACTAACCCAGGAAAAAAATGGCACGCTCAATCGACTTAACGCAATAGCATCCAGCGGGTAAAATATCGTTTTGATGTCTGACATTTTCGGAATCCAACTGGGTTCTTTGATCAAAGCGGCAAGATTCGCTTGGTTTTCCCACCCGATACTTTGAGTTGTAAAGTAAAGCGCCCAATCGTCAAAGCGACTTTGACAAAAGATGAAAAAAGCGAACACTCCACTTAATCCTAAAAGCGACGCCAGCGCTATTTTCCAGTTAAAAGTTCCTTTGACGTCTTTCATCAGCCAACCAACCAACAAACAAAATAAGCTGCCGGCGACATAAGAAATGCCCACGACGCGAGTCGAACTGGCGACGAATACGCCCAAAAACAAAATCCAATGATTCTTTTTAAATAATCCGATCCAGGTCAACACCAAACCACACAAGAACAACGACTCCGAATACGCTGCATACATATAAAAGGATGTTGGAAACGCGATCCACACTAGGCCCAGCAACGAATAATCCAGCGCATTCGAATTTGGTTTTGCCAGTTGAAGGCCCACGAACAACATAATCCAAAATGCAAAAGTAAAGATCCATGCGGTTAGAATGGTCGCATCGATGGTTTGAAGTCCGGTGACGTCACGTAATAAGGATGCCGATATCGGATAGCCCGGAAAGTAAGCCACGTTGGAATGCTTGACATCCCATTTCTTTGGCGGATTTTCGCTGATGTAACCATTGGTGACAATCGATCCGTACCATTCAGAATCCCAACGGTACAAATTATTCCAGCGCGAAATGACTGTCTGATTCGAAGTCGCATTCAAAATAACCCAGCTGGCGTGAAGCACGAAAAAAAGAACTCCGAAAAGGACGGGCTTTGAATACTTTTTATGCACCCAGGTCTTCAGCATCGCTTGAAAAGACTTCCAATTTCGAATCAGTTGCATTCCTAAAAAATGACACAAAAAATATGGCCGAGCGAACGAAAACATCAAAGCGTCAATTTATTCCACATTTGTTGCACCCATTCTTTTGTTTCCGTCCAATCTGACGGATCATCGCCCCAACTAGTAATGTTTCCGTCACGATCGGTGCGACGAATCGAGATCGCCCACTCTGAAAATTTTTGCATCACTCGGTCACTGGGATGGCCGTAGGGATTGTGCGCGCCGACGGACAACCACGCTTCTGAAAGTTTGACTTCGTCCGCAAGCTGATCCGGAGTCGACGTTTTCGATCCATGATGATTCACTTTCCACACGACCAATCGATTTTTTAATTGGTCCTGACTCGCACTGATCCATGCTTGTTCCATGTCGATTGAAGAATCACCCAGACCAACATACATTCGTCCGTCGGGTAGATCCCGAAAAAAACAAAGCATTTTCTCGTTTCCTGATGACTGTTTGTGATGGCCCGCTATTTGTGCGGTGACTGGTAGGACCCATCCTGTTTTTACGCAGCTGGGATCAAATTGTGTGATTTTTCGCGATTCAAAAAACGCCTTCCATCTTAATCCACGATCCTCCTCAAAAGCCTGTGGATGAACGGCAACGCAATCGATGGGGAATAGCCTTGTCAGGCGTCTCAACGCACCAGCATGATCTTCGTCCCAATGGGAAATAATCCAAGTCGTAGGCAATGCCCATTCGTGACTGCTAAACAAGTCGATCCAATCCCGGTCTTTCAATTGTCCCGTTTTTCCGCCATCGATGCCTTCCGATTGGTTCGGCGTGACACTGACCATTCCGTCCCCTTGACCAACATTCAGCATCTCGATTCCGTCAGTAGTCCTGGGCAAATTCCACCGTAATCCCGCAGCAATCAAAATCGACATCACCAACATCAACCCAACAACAACTGGTTTCTTTTTGTGGCAAGCGAACAGGATCAGCGCCGTCACTGCAAACAACGGAATAAAGGCGCCCGATCGGACAAAGTAAACTCCGCCATGATCTGCAACAATACTGGCCATCCACATCATCACCGTGTTCAGTGACCGGGAAACAAATTTGAACCAGGTAAAATGGGCTAAACATAAAAATAAAACAGGTAGCGAAATTTGTGCGACCAAGGGAATCGTCACTAAACTGATTAGCGGTGTCCACGGTGCCACCTGTTTCAGCTCAATCACGTCCATCATCGCCGTGGTGATCCACGCACCTAAAGCCATGATTGCGTGGCAGATCAGTGGTCGGTGTTTCAGTTCCGGTTGTGAAATCGCCCAACGGTATGCGACTGCCGCGCCACCAACCGCCAAGAAATAATGCCACTGTGGTGAACTTGTGCCTGACCCGACGTTATCGCCCATGCCAATCCACCGACTGATCCACCACCCCATCCAGTCGCCGATCATTTCAAACAAAAGCAAAATTAAAATTGGGCTAACGGATTTCAATCGAATTCCGCGCCAGGCACACCATTTTTTAAATCCAAAAACAAAAAACGGACGCAAAAAGCCAAGGCGAAAGCCTTGCAAAGCCCACAGGACGGTAACCATCAGAATCGATGTCATCTGGAACAGTCTGATCCAGATCATCGACCGTCGCGTCAGGCGACTTAAAGCTTTGAAAATGAATTCTGTCGCTGCAAGCATCGCGTAAATGTGGATTCCGCTTAACGTATACAAATGCACAAAGCCCAGCATTCTCAATAAAGGTTCGGGCGAATTTGGCACAGTGTAATCGACTAACAACTTTCGCGTCAGTCCCAACGGGTCAGAATCATTTCCAATGTCCGCAGCAACCCCACAGCGCCATTCCACTAACTTGGGAAAGAAACCCACTGGGCTGCGACAAATCAGTTGGTTCACTTGTGGATGCGTCAGACCCATCCACAAACGCCGCGATATTTCCATTAGTTACGAAACAGCCACGATTCTGGCCGTCCCATCCAGGCCTCGATCAAGTGCGCTTCGGTCACTTGATCCGGGCTAAATGGATCGCGATGTTTCTGGTCAAGCGCCGCAATCGAACACGCCATTCGGATCATTTTGTGGCGTGATCGAAAGCTCATTGATTTTTTTGACTGTAAAAAATGCGCAATCACTGGTTGATCGTGAATCATCCGTTCCATTTCCGAAGCGCCTATAAAACGTGGCAATCGATTAAAATAATGAATTAGTTTTTTTTGCGCTTCGTAAATTTCAAGACGAATGGAAACGGGATCTAAAGAATGCGAGTCGGCTGGATTTCCAATTAATGTAACAACATCCAACCGATCCAAGATCGGTCCACCCAAGCGCCGCAAATAGCGATCGGCAACATCGGGCGTACATCGACAACTGTGTGCCACGTTTCGGTCTAAATGTGGTAAATGCGCGGGAATTCCCCCACACGGACAAAGATTCCCCGTACCCACCCACTGCAGACGACACGGCAGGTTCACTCGACCACCCCGCCTGGTCAACGTGACGCGTTCTTCTTCTAGTGGTTCGCGCAAACACTCTTTTGAATCCCGCGGCCATTCGGGAAATTCATCGGCGATTAAGATCCCGCCATGTGCGCACAACAAGTCACCTGGAACAAATTCGTCGCGCTTGAAGTATCCCAATAAATTGGCCGGTCTATTTTGGGCATGAATCCGCTGAACGGGAGTGGCCGTTTCCTGAGACAGGTGTCTAAACAACGTCATCCGTTCCCATGAAAGTTGCGGATCATTTTCACAGGCTAAGGCTGATATCCAATGCAATACGCTGCTTTTTCCTGCGCCTTTGGATCCCAACAACAGCCAATGATGTTGACCAACCATTGCTATTTTCAGCCATCTTAAAAGGGCTGACGAAATGGGTGGCAACACAGGGTTTTGTTTGGTTTTGCTAGATGCTAGGACTGAATCTGCGGCGGGCGCCGACGGTGTGGTTGTTTCGATCGCTAGATCTTGCATCGATTCAGACAGGGTTTCAAAATCCTGAAGATTCTGAAATGGAATCCAAAGCAATCGTTTCGGGACTTTCAGTCCACGCTGTTGTCGCCATTGAATCAATTGTTTCAATACTTGCGCATCGTCGGGATGGGCTAGCCAGGTGGCAACGCTGATATCTGATGCTTCTCGCTTTTCCTCGCGGTGTAAAAAGTAGTCCAACCAAGTCGCAGCCCATCCCTTTGGGCGAACTTCTCCGTCTAAATTCAGTTCACCCCAAGCAAAAAAATTTCGATCGCGCCATCTGGAATCGCCAGCCATTAAAATCGCAACGGCCACCGCTAGGTCATAATGCGTTCCAGATTTAGGTAGATCTGGCGGCGACAAATTGACCACGACCCTGCGACGGGGAAATGTAAATCCAGAAGATTCAAAAGCCGCGATAATCCGTTCGCGTGCCTCAAGGATTTCTTTCGAAGGTAGTCCCAACATTTGAAAAGACGGGATTTGAAGGCGACTTTGCACCTGAACTTCAATTTCTTGAAATCCCGGGGCAGCTGGTTGCAAACTGTAAACGGGCATTTGCGGGAATAGACTGCAATATAAACGCCAAACGCGCGGCGACGCTTACACGGTCGCCCGAAAAAATTGCTCTATTTTTTCAGCACTTTCAACATCTCGGTTTTTGCTTGATTGATCTTTACCGCCGCATCTTGCAAAAATTTCATCTGCTTTACATCATTTGTTCGCATCACGTCGGGATGAAAACGTTTCATCAAGTCACGGTACGCAGCTTGAATCTGATCTGCGGTGGCATTTGATGCAATTCCTAAAATTTCATGGGGCGCACCGTCTAACCGAATTCCAGGCAGGGCCATCTGAGCTTCATATTTTTTCTGGCGTTGCGTGCCCAGATCGGACGCGGGCTTTGCGTTTGCATTGGCAGTTGCAAAAGACGGTGGCGCTTTTGAGGGTGCCTTTGGCGGCAATTCACTTTCACGTTTGCCAAAGTCGGTTCCGGGTTTGCGCGGGCGCATGAAAAAAGCCACAAAGATCACACCCGCGATCAAAAGAACCCACTGCGACTTGATAAAATATTCACGTAAAAAGACGGACATCGTTTACCTGCCAACCTAAGGGTCGAACTGTTTTTACATCAACGGCCTACCCAGCGGACCACTGCATTTATTTTATAAGATTTTTGAAATCCTGTGGAGTGAACTTTAAAAACACACACGATTTTGTGAAATCACACCCAGTATGTCCCCAGTGTCACCGTTGTGCGCACCGACTAAGTAAGGACTGCCGCCGTTACTTTTGATCACAACTGGAATCCAACCGGAAAACAAGGCTTGCAAACAGGTGCTCATACCAGGCGAACCATAGTTATAGTTGGCGCCAAAGTTTTGTACACTCCCATTCAGTTTGATCGGGGTCGAACCTGAAAGACAACTTGAGTTGTTCAGAAATACGGCAAAAGTATTATTTGGAACGGTAACTTGATTGGGTGACGCGGCCGACGTAATCGTCGCCGAGTTCAAGAAATAAACCGGAATATTATACTGCACAGCCCCACCCAAGTTGTGAGCCATCACGCAAATCGGCGGGAAAACTTCGCCACCGCCATTTGCCGGATTTGCCATCGTGTACCAAGTTCCAGCAGGACAAGACACTGAGTACTGTCCAGTTTGCCCAGTCGATTGCGGGTCATAATAAAAGTACTGCTGGGTTCCGTCGAATCCCACTTTGAAAACTTGCGATAAGTTTCCGGCATGGCCTGCAGCAGATGCAACCATTGCGTCCGTGAAATCCAAGTGACTGGCATATTCAAGGCCGCCGCTGATCGGCGGTGGTTGATAACGTGTTGCTAAGGCGCAAACATTGTATTGATCCGTTGAACCTTCATTTGTCACATCCCCCGGATTCGGATCGGTCGGCCCTAATGCGTCGCCCGTTCCCATTTGCTGAGGCAATCCAAAATTCCAGTTACATCCCATGTCGTAATACCCGTATCCATGATAAGTCGATCCGCCGTCATGGTAAAAAAATCCGTCTTTTGCTGCGCTCAGAGCGAACCCGTTGGTCGTGTCTAGAACGTTGTAATTCCACCACTCGTAATTACTACCTGGCATGGACCAACCGTAAATGTTCGGCTCACTTTCAGTGTAATTTGCGTATTCGGTATAAGTGTTTGTCGAAGGATCGCTTTGGTTGTTGCTGCTGTTGTTACTGGCAGCCACGAAATTAGCCTGATTCACGGTCGTATCGGTTTGCCCATCCCCATCTAAGTCTTGACAGATCGAACTCGTTCCAAGCGCGCTGTTTTTGCGATAGAAAAAATTGATGTCGCCGCCCCAGTCGACTACGCACGCTTTACGATCAAATGGCACTCTCCACGTGGCCGCGCACGAATCCATTTGGCCGTTTGTGTAAAGGGACCAATTCCAACCCTGCATCGATGTATTCACCGCGCCTGTCATGCTGCCGTACTGACCACAGTTTGTGATATTGCACGACAAGGCCGCATTGTTATTATCCACAGAAAAAGTGGTTTGCGTGGAATTCACGTTGACGGTCAACGTATAAACGCTGACTTGGGTCCCGCTGACTGCTGTCGCAATGTAATTGTAAGTTCCCGGATTGACGTTGGCGTATGCACCACGTATCGACAAAACCTTATAAGTACCGCCAGTGAACGTCGCGGCCGGAATGTAATTGCAGTAAGGATCAGACGCGCTGCCAATCGTCGGACAAGCGTTGCCGTTTTGAGTCAGCGCAATCGAACGCCATTGCATCGGATCAGACGTTGATGCGGCACTTTGACTGCCGTTATTATACAACGTCAAACTCACGTTTGAAGCATTCGGACAGGCTAAGAAATCAACACCATCCGATGCAAACGAATCTGCCCAATAGGTTGCGCCGTTTGTTTGCCAATTTGCAGCATTCTGAGTCAACCACCAATACGCATTCGGCACCGGCATATAAGCATTCACCGTGACCGTGGAATTCGGATTGATGATCGTGCAAAAAGAAGATCCACCACTGGCATTTGTTGGCGTCGGCATCGACGGCGGCGTCGGTTGAGTTCCCGTATTCGATAATCCAAAGTTTTGATACGTCGGCGTTCCACCTGTAAATGGTGTCGGCGTGGGGGTCGGCGTTGTGCCTACCGCTGATAAAGATGCGGGAGCATCCGAAAACGTCGTGTTACACGCGCTGATGCAAAAAATGATGAAGACAAAAATGGATGGAAGTGCTGCTGATGGGTACGTCGGTCGACGAAGATATTTTAATAGCATGCGACCGCCGATGGATTTGCAAACACGGTTGCGGCCGTCACCTGCGTCCAAAAACCGCCAGAGCACTGAAATGCATTGCTGACCGACGGCAACTGTCCGCTAGTGTAAGTGGCGAAAACCCCTGAAAGCCCAGTAAATGTGTAACTGGCCGGAAATGTCGTAGGCGTACATGCGCCATTAGAATGCAGAATGAATGTTGTGGAAGATAAAGTTACAAACGGATTTCCGTTGGTCGCATCGACAACCGCATTCCAACCTAAAGCGGTGCAGACACCCGAAGCAAAAGCCATATCCGCCGCAAATTCTTGTGCTGTAGTGGCCGGTTCGCTGGACAATCGATAAGTTGCCGCAGTAAATGTGCACACGGGTATTGGTTCTGTGCCCGAATAGCCATCGATGCCGCCCGCTCCGTAAATTGGATTAATATTTGTGACTGTTCCACCTGCGGCCAAACAATCACTGACTAAGTGTGGAGCCGTATGCGGAGGCAAAGTATAGGGTGAAAAAAGCGCTGAATTGGCCTGTGATCCGTAACCACAGTTAGCCACACTTGGAGCCGGTGAAACAGCAATGTTATCCGTACTAACTGTATCAACGGCAAAGGACATCGTGTTACCAGAACAGTAAGGTGACAACAAGGGGTTACCACCCGTGTTCAATTCAAGTGTACAAGAACAAGGACTTTGCGGTCCGCAAGTGATGCTGGTGCCGCTGATTGTCTCTGTTTGAGAAAGAACCGACCCCGTGCACTGACAAATATTCGAACTACAACCCAAGACCGAAGGTGAAATCTGACAAGTGGTATTTCCATTCACATCCACTTGCTGTACTTCTGAAAAATTTTGGCTCAACAACCATTGTGGATGCGTGAACTGACAAACTTGCCAACCTTGAACCGGAAAATAACAAGTTCCCGTTGTCGCGTCGGCATAAGTCACTGTCTGCGGATTGCAATAAGCATTGAACGTTGCTGCTGAACACGCCGTGGCTGACGCGTAACCGCTGAACGAAGAACAAAGATCAGCAGGTGTTGGTGACGGCGTCGGACCAACAACCGGAACAATGATTCCCTCGGTCACGGTGTCGCATCCACTGATCAAGCCGATGCTGAACAGTGTGATGGCGATTCCGAAAAGTGTATTGAGGGAATTCAATTGTTTCATTGGACAGGGTTCCCACAAAACAATTGATTCGGAACAATCGTGCTCGGTATCGGTTCTAAGTGGCCACCAACTCCAACCCCAAGGCTATCAAAATATCCATGCATGCAACAACCAGTGCTAGGCGACTTCGTGCCAATTTTGGTTTGATCACTATTCAATGTGTACGTGCATCCATACTGACCAGTGCCATTCGTCATGTCGTTTGCTAAGTTCGATTTGATTTCAAGATCGTCCGCTTGAATTGGAAAAGTTCGATAGGTTCTAAACGAACTGTAAACCACCGTTCGATCGCACTGCGGGGTCCAGGAAACGGGTTCGCCCAAAAACTGTTTGCAATTCGCAAGTTCGCTCGGTTCGCTTTGTCCGACAGTCAAGTCACAAACAGTAGTTGGTAAACAACTGGGTGTCGCACCGATAAAACCAGCATCATTTTGCGTGTAGTGTTTTACAGTTTCGCCACCTGAGTTGGGATAATTCACAACCATGGTTTCAAGTGTGTTTCCGGTTGTTTCAATTTTTGAATTCAGTTCAATCCAATTTGGATTTTTTGTTGGGTAAACCTTTGCGCACCAAGAATAGGTATTTGCTGAATCCCGATACCCGTAAATCGGTGGATCTTGAAAAGGATCGGCATTTGGAACACAGGCTTGGAAAGTTGTGTCTTCGACGTATTGTGGAACCCACGGTTCGATCGGACGAATTCTGACTTCGTTCAATGGGAAAACGGCTCCGTTTAAGTTCAACGAATCGGTTCTTTCTAAATTGGTCGTGACCAGGATGACGCTCGATGGACTACCGCCGATGCGTTCGACAATCGGCAATGTTGCAGAACAGCTCATCTGTGGCGTGCCGTTTAAAGTTCCGAACATGTCATAGTTTGGATAACGCCAACCGTCTGGACTGACCCACGACGCGTATCCAGTCGATCCGTCGTGGCGATAATATTGTGAAGTCGCCTGATAAACCGGCTGACCGTAACCTGTTGAAGTGACCACCGACGTGTTGAAAGAATTCGACGCCAAGGTCGGGTCGGTCGTTCCGGTTTGGTCAAACCACTGAAATTCGCACGGCTTTGGCCCGGCAATCGCATTGCCCGTCAGTTGTCCAAGTGAATTAATTTCCAATCGATCTGCCACTAAAACTTCATCCATCCAACGGATGTTGTAAGGTGCGGACGCAGGAACATTTCCCGTGATATCAAAAAATGGCGGATACAAAACGCGGTAACGACGCAAACGGGTTAATGGCCGCACCAATCCCGTGCTGTCCGTAAAAGTTCCACACGTTCCATCTGTTTTTGGTTTGGCAGCAAAGCCAAGACAAGTGCGTGTGATACCCGCGTTGTCATTCGGCGGAGTGGACGCGCCCGTTGCCTCTGGATCTGTCGAGCCGCAAAAACTAGGTTGAACTTGAGTGTTATTCGAATTCGTCAGCACAGAATCACCGCGAATCGGCACGGTCCAAGTTGCGGTTTGTTCAGTGGCCAAGGCGAATTGCGTATCAAATGGCCAATATTGAGTACCTTTTACCCCAGATGGCACTTGTGAAGCTGGCGAACTGTATCCCAAAGGTTCTTCGACCAACGGACAATCAAAGGAATCATTCTGACTGCTGATGTTGTTGGTCAGATTCGATTGAATGTATAGGTTTCTGTAAAAACTTTCAGACGAATTTACGGTTGCAACCGTTGGGCACTGGTTTCCAGAACTACCCGTGCAAAATTTGCTAGACCAAGGATACAAAATATTCGTCGTCGGTGAATTGGGGTCATTCGGATTCGTTTGAATTTGTGCAGTTGTCGTGTCGTTAAACACTTGCTGTGCAACGGTGTGCTTGCTCCAACACGAGTAGCGCTTGATATTTCGGAACGGTGTCAATTGCGCATCTAAGAAATCGCCATTGCCGTCAGTGGTGGTCCCTTTGCTGTAGTTCACGGCGGTCACAGTCAGGCCAGAAGAATTTCCCGGCATCGCGATGATATTCATCGTGATGACTGTTGACGCTGGAATTTCACCCCAAGAACCGTCTAAGTTACAATTGACCAACGCAGTTTGAACACTTGCGGTTGGAATCGTTTTCACACGCGTATATGTCGTTGGCGTGTTGCCCGAAGTCGTCGCCTGGGCCCAAGTCAACTGACAGGCGCAAGCCAATGCCGCGGTCGTCCCGCAATAATTTGTTAACGGTGTCGCTGAAGATCCAACAGAAAGGCTTAGTTGTGGATACTGTGACCCAGTTGGTTGGCTGACGCTGACGTTCGTTACAGTATAAGTGGTCGCAGTGGTCGTCGCACTTAAAACCGAAGGACTGGCAACAGAAGAACCGGATTGACCGCTGTAATTTGCGCAAGACTGAAAAGTAAAACTAATCGCGCAGATTAAGATTATTCCAAGTGCATTTTGGGGTCGATTGACTGATTTCATTTTCGCCCTCATTAGTTTGTTTCCTGTATTGCGCACACAGGGAAAAAATCCTGCCCTGTTGCTTGGTTGCTAAATCCCACAGTGTCGATTTGCCAGTTCACTTGTTCTTCAGATCCACATCCCACTGTCGTTGGGCCTGGACAAGCGGCCATATTTCGATAACTGACCGGAAAATATTGTGAAACGTTTGATCCACCGTTGCGCATCGCCGTGTCGTCGACTGTGACCGGGGTTACTGTGAACAAGTAGTCGTTGTAATTGTCGTTGCTTCCCGAAACACCCAATGACTGAAGGACAAATGCGTTTCGATTGCTGTCGTTCGGCACGCCTTCGTATTCTATCGGTTGGTTCCTGCCGTCTAGATAACCTGGGGCTGTTGTTTGCAAGGCTGGAAGATTGATATTCCAAGGCAAGTTTTGCATCGATGTCCATTCCGCTTGTGTGACAAATGCTAACCAGTCACTTTGTGACCCTTCCACCCACGTCGGTGGCGAATTAGAAGAATAAGGAGTGTTGTAAGTTGCATTGATTTCTTGATTAAAAATAAAATTCCCACGCTGCCAAACTTCAGACGCGTTGTTGATGTTGAAATTAGACGGAGGATTAACGTTGTTCGGACCACCGATGTTGTAACAAGCGTTCATACCACCTGCAGCCATAATGACCCGTGAAGCAAGTTGATTCGCCGTCGGCGACGTGATGTTATCCAACGGTGTGGGCGAAAACGGTAAGATCCCAACGTCATCTGATGCCGGAGTGCGACCTGCTGTTGTGTTAAAAGACGTTTGATCCGTGCATCCAGCAAACACTGCCGATGCCGATGTACCGCCGGCAACGCAGGCAATGCCCCCTGAATTGTAACTTGAATTTGTGCTTTGAACGTACTGACTTGGCGTCACGTTTGTCGCGCGCCAGCCCCAGACTTTTACCCAATAGGTATTCGGCGGTAACTGAATATTTGGACAACTGGATGTGCCCGTTGAATTTGGAATCGATTGGGCGGCATAGCCGATCGCAACCCCTGCCGTGTTTCCATTCGTGGTCGGAGCTGTATTTCCCGTTGGCACTGCCATCGCGTTTAACGGTTGGTTGAATACTCCGTAAGAAGACTGGGCCAAGTAAAACGATGCACGCGTGTGACCATTCGCCGTGGAACCCACTGACACAGGAATCTTTCCGCTGGTTAAACTTGTGGGCGGATACATCAACTGGCCTCCGTCGCCTTCACCACTACAGAACGGATCGCTGGTGCAAGGTTGTTGCGAAAAGACCAGGGGATTTGCCCACGACGGTAATGCGTAATTTGCAGCGGGCGTTAGCGTACAATCCCACGATCCACCTGCAGTCGCTTGAATCTGCACAATGCTTTGCCCGACGCTGGTGGTGTAAAAGTTAAATGGATAAATAATCGATGGATCTTCGGATTGAAATGGATCGTAAATCATTCCGTTGGTTGCCGTACCTTGCAGCATATTTCCAATGGTCCATCGAATGCGGCACTGAAAACGTTGCACCTGCAAATAACTATTTAAATTGGATAGATCTAGAAAAAGCTGGCTGCCACCAAAGTTGTTGTTGTTCATCGTCACCGTGATCGGATTCGATTGGTAAGTTCCATTGGTTGTTTTGACGATTGCAGTAAAACTAGTGATGCCTGCTGGAACACCGTTCGCACATCGCAGCAGATCTGTTTCTTGATAAAGTGGAGTTTCATCGACCGTTTGCGCGCCGATTCCATTTTGAGTGTAGGAATACTCACACTCACACGCGTTCGTAATGCCGCTTGTCGTGCCCGAACAATATTGATCGAACTGACCGTTTTGTCCGACGAAATCAAAATTCGCGCTGCCATCGGCGGCGGCGACAACTTGTAAAAGTGTGATTGCAGTTGCGTTGGTGGAAGTAACGGAAGTTTGGGTTGCTTGCGAAGCAGAAATGGAATTTGAATTTCCGAAATTAGCGCACGAAGAAATAAACGTCATCAGAACGAATGCAAAAACACTCGCACCAATGCGTTTTGTTTCTCTGCTCATTTCTTGGTAGATTTCTCTACGAAATTCGCTGAGTTCCCTCACCTGTTTCCCCTCACACTCTAAGTAAGCAAGTCCTGTACATAGGGCTGCCCCTTGTAACTTTTCGGTATTTTTAAACAGGATCTGAAGAAACTTTTGACGCTGTCAGACAAATAACATGGGTCCGGCTCGACACACGGTTGGGGCTTACTCGCGGTCGCCCATGCGATAGATATCCAGCTGATAAATGTACATGCTGCCGCGGATGCGTTCGATGCGGATTCGATCAATCAAAGGATTGGCGCTCAGTGGAATAATAAACTGTTCGGTGCGGATGCCCCGATAATCGTCGTACAGCGTTGCATATTCGTTGTCGACGACCGTAATGTCAGGATTACCGTAATCGGTCGTGGATCGCGGCTGTTTTTCATCGATCAGGTTGGCAAACTGCAAACCCGTTGCCAGTAATCTTACGCGTAAAACCGATTCATCATTGCTGCCAAAACCCGAATCAGGCCAACCAGCGGTATTGGATGCGCCCACATTGTTGGAATATTCTGGGCCGATGGATTGATAGGTCAAAGTCAGCATCACATTTTCATTCACACCCATCACAGAACGATTCAAATCGACGTTAATGCCGCCCACGTAATTGCTATTCGTCCCACTTTGATTCTGACCAGCAATAGGTCCCTGACCCGAGCAAAACGTGTCCTTTAGCCTGTAAAATCCAGAATTAAAAGTTCCGGTGGTCGCCAAACTTGCGCCTGGCGTAAAGGGATACGGTGTTATGCCATTGTACGGCGTCGGAGTCGGCGAAACCGCAGTCAACGTTGTCGGCAGATTATTATCGACCAAGTTGTCATCATCGAATTCCGCACAAAATGATGGCGGCACACTATTGATATTGCGATACGAACATCCGTCCGTTTGCATCAATCCCGATTGCGCCCAAGCATAATAAGTGAAACTCATATCGACTGAAACGTTATTAATAAACGAAGGCCGTTCCGTCAGCGGAAACGCGTCTGTCGCATTTAAACTTGGAAACTGAATGGCATTCGTCACGCCCGAATAAAAATCGGGACCATTCACTTGGTACATGGTCACTACGTCACCCAAACAATTCATTTCGGTCGTATTCGCCGTTGGATACCGTCGAATATTCGTAAATGAACTTTCGTGAAAAATAATCCGCGCTGCTGTTTCTGTGGTCGACAGACCCGTCGGGGTCGTGTTCAACACAGCAGCCGCCTGTTGCGTGACAATCGACGATGTCGTGCTGTTTGAACATCCCGCCGTGATCGCGACCAGAAAAATTGTGGAGCTTAAGGTTTTATTCATTTTAAAACCTCTCCACAGTCACTGAATAAATTCGCGTTCCAAGGCAATCGGCCGTTTGATTTCCCGTACAAACAGCGGTGACGCTGCCGACTGATGTCGCATTCATTTCTGCCGACGTCGTCCTGGAAAATTGAATCACTTGGACACCGGGCATCGACGAAAGCGGGACAATTAGGCTTTTGTTGACTGTCGGATTGCCTTTGGGATCGACATTCGCGGCAGCCTTGCTACCACCCGTTGATTCGCAAGCATGGGTAATATCCGGCGTGTCTGTATTACTGCAGTACCCGGTCCAAGGCGGGATGAAGGTATCGACCATCGATCCGACTTCATTTGAATCTAAAGTTAAGAATGAAAAGACTCTCCACACTAAATCTAAATTATTATCGTAACTTGATAATGAACTACCCGTTGTTGGCTGCGTGCCGGTAGCCGCATAGTACTGACGATTCAGACCGTGTGCCTGGTATTGAATCTTGATGCGCAGATTATCGGCAGCGCCCATTTGTTGGTTGGTGCTGCTATTTGATAAAATTAAGCGTAAAAAAATCGGATCCACTGTCGATCCATTTCCAACGCAGGGTAAATTGCCGGCTCCGCAAGTGGTTGCGCCGGAACAAAAAGATTCGTTGACTTCGTACAGACCGGACGGCGCAAAGTTAGCGCATTTTTGGCCGTTGCTGACGCCCACTTGAAAATCATAAACCCAGTTGGGCTTAAGAATTTGATTGCCCGATTCATCAAAGTATTGTGTTGCTGACACGCCCTGAAGGAACGTTCCGCTGCCGCCGGTGGCCATCGTGTATCCGGCTGGAACAGTTGAACTTGGAATGGAAATACCACCACTGACGAAACTTGCATTCGGTGAAGTCGTGCTGGTGTAAATCATAAATGATTTTACGCCGGCGACATTAATTGCTGGTGTGGGCGTTGGGGTCGGGGTTGGCACGGCCTGCACTGCATCGGTCGTGGTGCCGGTGTCGTTGCACGCGCTCATGCTTGCAGAAAAAATAATGCAAATCGCGCACAGAAAAGTTGGAAAGAAGTGTTTTTTAAATCGCGGCGTGAAGATTTTCATATTCTCCTCACCGTTATGGAATAAATGACAACGCCGATGCAATTGGTCATCGTCGACGCGGTACACGCGGTGCCGATTGGATTGCCCGCGTTGTTGGCACTTCTGCCCAAAATTCTGCTGATTTGAACCACGGGCGTCTGATTCAGCGCTGCAAGTGGCACAACCCAATTTCGAGTGGTTCGTAAACTGACCGTGCTGTTTGCGCAAGGCACATTTCCAGCAGAGTTCGATCCCGCAGCACAATTCCCCTGCACTGGCGGAATCACGTAACCCATGTTCACAGATGGAACCGTTGGTAACAAACTGGTATTCCAAAAAAGTTTCCACACCAAGTCCATTTTGCTGTCGATTGCACTAGCGACATTTGGCACACTTGCCGGATCTTGTGGAGCATCCATAACCCCGTGCGCTTGATAATCTAAAGTGATCATCAAGTTTTCGCCGGTACCAAATGTTCCGATCGTTGGATTCAAAACCAAACGCACAAACACTGGGTCGGTTGAAATTCCGGTGCCGTTGTCTGCCGTTGAACACACTTGTTCATTGGACACGTAGGCGCTGGTGCCGATGGCTGCGCATCCGTCGGATGTCGTGCCGACTTGAACGGCGTATATCCAGCTGGGTTGTGTGATTGCGTTACCTGAAGTGTCAAAGTAATTGGTGGCTGAAACGCCTTGGTTGTAAAGTGTGGTGCCATCGCCGCCAGGATAATTCGCGGGAATTGCCCCGGTTAAAGATGTCGATCCAGTAAAGCTTCCTGTTGCCGACGTGTTCAAAATAATCTTAAATGCGCGAACGCTGTTCGAGACTACGGTTTGTGCCTGAGCCAGAGACAAGTTTGAAAGATTCAAACAAACGACAAGACAAAGGGCTGCACCAACAATAAATTGCTTGCTCCAATTTCGTCGTTCGAATGGTCTACGATTTTCGCTGATAATGCGAACCACCCAATCCCCCACAGTTATAGGAAGCAAAACCCGTACACAGGTTCCCTCCTTGTAACTTTTCGGTTTTTTTTGGGGGGCACTGAAGACCCCTTAGACAGCGTCAGACGGCTGACATGGGTCGAGGGGGACACACTGTTAAACAGAGTGGAGACTGAGCCAGAGATCAAATAGGAGAGTAAAGCCAGAGCCAGAGATCAAAGTCTGAGAGTGGAGACGAGTTTACAGAAGCAGATTAAAGAATCAGATTAAGGGGCGCGCGGCTTGGTTGGCTTGGTCCTGGGGGTGAAGGGAAACTTAGAAATTGCATTGCCCTACGATGAAAATCGGCGGAAATAGGCTTTTTTGCGGCTGACGCGGCGAACTTCGGTCGCCCGAAGTCAGGGAAAAAAATTCTGAGCCGATTTTGTGAACGAGCATCGTTTCAATCGTCTCAATAATTTAATTTGGAGAGTTTTTGGGTCGTGCTTTGTTGTTAGCTTCTTCACAATACAGGTGCTGGATCGCGGATCAATCGGCATCAAAGTAAGGAGCTAGGTCATGCGATTGATTTTTGTTCTCTTTCTTGCCTTAGTCCCGGAAATTTCATTCGCTCAAAAAGCTCAATTGGATGAAAAAGATGCGACTCACGTCACGACTCCACAATCAACAGAGTCCCTCAATACCGAATTTGAAACGCTATTAGACAAGATTTGCAATTCTGCAAGTTCCAACAAAGACAAAACACCATCTGGTTTTGCAAGTGGCACCGCATTTTTAAAACTCATCGAACCATTCTGTAAAGCAGCCGATTCAATCAAAGTTTTACTGGTGTTAAACGACCCGGGCATTGGCCACCCGAGTCCGCGCTGGCCATGCGTGAATAAGCTTCTGGATACACAATCTGTCATCGAAATCAGCCTTGCGACCATTCTTGTTTACGAACATAAGGGCAGACCCAAGTGGATACCAGCAATCGAAGCAGTACGATCCGTGATTACTCACCCGGACCCAAATCAAGCAATAGAAAATGCCCTAACGTATTGCCTAGATCCAACAAAAAGACTGAAAGATATTTATGCGCTTGCTGAATGGATTAAAACCGTCGAAGCGGACGTGGATGGTTATATCAAATGGGAAGCAAATGACGTTCGACAAGTAGATTCTCTTTTTTTAATCCGCTAACACAGAGTAAAGCCAGAGCCAGAGATCAAAGCCCGAGAGTGGAGACGAGTTTACAGAAGCAGATTAAAGAATCAGATTCAGAGGCCAGCGGCATGGTTGGCTTGGTCCTGGGGGTGAAGGAAAACTTAGAAATTGCATTGCCCTACGATGAAAATCGGCGGAAATAGGCTTTTTTGAGGCTAACGCGGTGCACTTCGGGCGCCCGAAGTCAGGGCAAAAAATTCTGAAACGATTCTGTGAACCAGCATCGTTTCATTCGTCTCAATAATTTAATTTGGAGAGTTTTTGGGTCGTGCTTTGTTGTTAGCTTTCGATCTTGAAATAGGAGTTCAATATGTTGAGCGCATTTTTGGTTTTACTGGTTGCGACCCCGATGACTTCGTTCTCTCTAACGACTAATTGGCCCGAGACCCTTTCGACGATGAAGGACAGTTACAATTCAATCGAAAAGCAATTCTGCGATACAGCAGAACACTCAGACTCCAAAAGCGGACAGGATCTCGCACAATTGGCAGCAGAACTCTGTTACGCAAAGGATTCACTGTCGATGATCCTGCATTACAACCTGCCAACACATGGTTCACTCACAAATGCGGAACTCTGTACAAATGCTGCATCAGAAATTAATTTTGCAATTGAAAAGGCCATATGGTCTCTACTCAAATATTCGTCTTACTCGGTTCACCTTGTTGATTCCATAAGAAGTATTCGAAACCAAATTAGAATTGTAACCGAGCAACAATCGTTGAGCGCTTGCACAGGTCCAAGTGAATATGTGGAACAAATTCGAGCGCTTTCGCGGACTATAAAGAAAGAACTCTATATATAGTACAAAACGACACGCGAGCCCCGATTACTCTCATCTCATCTCCACTCTCAGACTTTGATCTCTGGCTCTGGCTTTACTCTGGTCTAATGATGCCCGAACTTCAACAACGCCGTGCCGATTTCAAACATGATCAACACCACGACTGTGATTTCTAACCACAGACTGCGATTAACGTCGACTTCGCCTTGCAACATTTCGCTGACCCGCGCTAACAAATTCATTTTGCGAGTGATGTTGTTTTGCCACTCGGGCACACGGAATTCTTCGCCCGCCGAACGGAAAATATTCGCCAAATAAAAATCCCCGACAACCTTGAACGAATTATCGACGCGTTCGATGAATTCTGTGAACTCGATATAGAGCGAGCTTGCTTCTTTAGACAAACTTGAAAAACGCCCTGAAAAAAGGCGTGCACGTGATTCTTCGATCGCATCGTAAATGGTGGTCAGTTTTTCATCCAACAAGTAATCGTAATAACGCAT
>Ga0206824_10016_pt3 | contig 24411 bp, 21 predicted proteins | sample Alteio_BWOrgCont_82_FD_152874 | JGI IMG/M metagenome (GOLD analysis project Ga0206824, IMG submission 152874) | Enriched cells from forest soil in Barre Woods Harvard Forest LTER site, Petersham, Massachusetts, United States -... | ecosystem: Environmental > Terrestrial > Soil > Temperate forest >...
CGCGGCCCGGGGCAAGCGCTTGAGTGCAGCCGGTCAGGCGGTGAGCGCCGGGGAAATCGCCGCGGCCAAGGCGGCGGTGGCGGCTGAGGCTGCCGACGCCAAGGCGCAACCCGCGACCCCGGTGGCCCGCCGGGCCGCGCAGATCTATGATTCCCTCATCGGGTACCATTGGGCATGGATGAATGCCGGCGGGACCAAGCCGCCGCTCGTCGTGGACTTCAACTGGGATGGACACGTCTCCGGCGGATGGCTTTGGGAGATGCTCTACAAGCCGGACGGCGAAACGCTGGTGCACTGCAACTGGAACGGGAATGGACACCAGTACCTGCGCATGAACGAGGCGTGCGATGCGTTCGACGCCTTTGACAGTGATGGCGTTTCCAAGGTCACGGGAAAAAGGCTGGGGCCGGTGGATCTGCCGGCGAATCTCGCTGGGGTGGCTCTTGCCAAAGCTGTGGAGCGGCCGGGCGCGCCGCCCTCCGCGCAGATCGAGCCTTTGCTGGAGCCGTCCCTCAACGCCATCCTCGCCCCGCTGCAAGAGAATCCGCCGATGCCGCGCGTGGCGGTGGAGAAGGTGCGGGCTTCGCTGGGCGCAGGTGTGGTGCGGGCGAAGACGACTTCGCTTCAACAAGTCTACCAATGTGCGATGGCGGTGTGCGAAGCACTGACCAATGCGATGGACCAACGGGCGGAGTCCCGGGCGGCCGCAGCGTCGTCGGGGCTGGTCCCGTCCCTTTCCAATGGGGGCAGCATCATTATCTCTTCCGGCCGCGGTTCCGGGCCGGGTGCCGGTGGCGCCGGGGAAGCCATCCGCAGGAAACAGAAGGACGAGCGCAGTTACGCGGACCGAAAGGCGAAAGGGCTTTCCAATTTTATTGACTCGGCCGCCTATAAGGAATGGGTGACGCGGACCGCCGGTCTGCGGACCAACGTGATGGACCTCTATACCCGGCTGGTGCAGTTGGAAGCCACGGAACCGACTTTCAATCCGGTTCCTGCCAATGTTGCGGCCAATCCGGCGGCTCCCAATGCGCCTGTCCCCAACGCCGTTGCGGCAAACGTCGTCGCCCGGAATGCCGTTGTTCCGAACGTCGCTCCGGCCAATCCTGCGCCTGCGCCGAGCCAGCCAACGGCTGCACCGCCTGCCCAGGAGGCGAAGACCGATGAATTTGTGAATTCGCTGGGGATGAAATTTGTGCCCGCCGGGACACCCGGTGTGCTCTTTTGCATTTGGGATACGCGGGTGAAGGACTTCGCCCAGTTTATCGAACTGAGCGGTTACGACATGAGCAAAGGGGAGAAGGCCATCACATTGGAGAGTGATGGCAAGGGCGGCCATGCGTGGAAGCATATCGACGGAAACTGGCGCGACCCGCATTTTCCGCAGGATGCCGCGCAGACCGAGGATCACCCGGTGGTGTGCGTGAGTTGGAAGGATGCAAAGGCTTTTTGCGCCTGGCTCACGAAGAAGGAGCGCGACGCCGGGGTGATTACCGCCGACCAGAGTTACCGGCTGCCGATGGATCACGAGTGGAGTACCGCGGTCGGAATTGGGGACCGCGAGGATGCGAGCGCCTCGCCGGCCAGCAAGAACGGCAAGCTCAAGGGCGTCTTTCCCTGGGGAACCGAATGGCCGCCGCCCGCGGGCAGCGGAAATTTTATGGGCGAAGAATCGAAAGTGTTACTGGCCGGAACGGCCAAAGGATGGACCGTAATCGACGGCTACAACGATGGCTTTCCATGCACCTCCCCAGTGGGAAGTTTCCCCCCCAACCGCTATGGCCTCTACGACATGGCGGGCAATGTCTGGCAAGTGACGGAAGACCGCTACGATCCGAAAAGCGCCGACCGCGTGCAGCGTGGTGGATGCTGGGGCCCGGGCCAGCCGACTATTTTGCAGTCCTCTTGTCGCAGACCCGTTACCCTTGGGGATCGCTTCGCGGGTCGCGGTTTCCGGGTGGTGCTGGTGACACTCGAGGGTGCGAACCCTCCAAAATAGGTTTCGGATCGATGACCTCGGAATCGCGAACTTTACCGACGCTGTAGGAATTCCTGGGCGAGGGCAATTCCCGCTGGGTATTGGACAATGGCGCCGTCGAGGGGAAGAACCTCGTGGTCTCCTATCGGCAAAATGTTTCCGCCGGTGAAACCATTACCATCCCCGCTGGCCAATTCCGTAGGACTGGATAGAAACCGCATCAGCGTTCGTGCGAAACTGATTTAGAAACTAGTAAACGACCCTTTTTGATTCATGGACACGAGTGATCCCGCCGGTGCAAATCAGCCAGAAAACAACGAACCTGCGGAGGTGGGTGGGCTCGATGCGGGTGAGCTACTCGAACGAGGATTGCACTCGGCAAAACCGTCTCCGGCGAAGTCCGGTTGGGAGCCTCCGACGCCGGAAGAGGTTTCCAAAATGCTGCCGCAGTATCGGATCGAGCACCTGATCGGGCGGGGCGGGATGGGATCGGTCTATAAAGGCGTCCAACTCAATCTCGACCGGCCTGTGGCGATTAAACTGCTGCCGGTGGAGATGGCCGCGGACAAGGATTTTGTGGCGCGCTTTGGGCGTGAAGCGCGCACTCTCGCCAAGCTGCAACACCCGCGCATCGTCACCATCCACGACGTCGGTCAGACGACGGAAGGAAATCTCTATTTTGTGATGGAGTACATCGACGGGACCAATTTGCGGGAGATTCTGCGTGGGCCGGGGCTCGACGTGGATCAGGTGCTCGCCGTCGTCGGTCAGCTTTGCGACGCCCTCCAGGAAGCGCACCGGTTGGGCATCGTGCATCGCGACATTAAACCAGAGAACGTGCTGGTGACGAAGGCCGGTTACATCAAGCTGGCCGACTTTGGGCTCGCGCGGCCGGTGGCCGAGGGCACCGATTTCGTCACGAGCATTCCGGCGGTCCTGGGCACGCCCGCTTATATGGCGCCAGAACAATATGGCGGCGAGGCGGATCAACGCTCGGATATTTATGCGCTGGGCGTGATGCTTTACGAAATGCTCACCGGGAAGCGCCCGCACGGCGCGTTCGATCTGCCTTCGGCAAAAGTGCAGGTCGATGTGCGGATTGATCAAGTGGTCTTGCGAGCGCTGCAATCCGAGCCCGAGCGCCGCTACCAGGAAGCCGGTGATATGAAGACCGACGTGGATCGCATTCGCTCGACTCCTCCGCCGGCGCCACCGCCGCCGGTCGCTCCGCCGCAATCGGCCGCCCCCGCGAGAAGCCCAAACCGCTGGCCGATTTATGCCGCCGTCGCCGGTATTTTGTTAGGTGCGCTGGGAGGTTATTTTTGGCTTTCCACCGCTCACCATTCCACTGCTTCGGCCCCTCCGACTTCGGAGCCCACGCCGGCGCCCGCCCGTCCGAATCCCACACCGGCGCCCGCGAGTCCGGTCGCGAAAACCACTGCCGCAGATCGTGTCTGGGCGATGAGCGTTGGCCTGAAAACGCCCGCTTCGCCACCGCCCGTTTCAACTCCGCCGATTAATACCCCGATGCCGGCCAATAACTCGCCTGCGCCATCCGGTAATGCCACGACGACGGCGCAGCGGGATGCTATCCTCACGGCGCTTCTCTCGTATGTCTGGACGTGGAAACCCATCGGTTCTGTGTCGTTCCCTTGGAGCGAGATCACTTTCTGGAAGGATGGCACGATAACCACATCCACCTCGGCCAAGGCCCGATGGAATATTACCGGACCGCATTCCGTGGCTCTCCAATTTGACAACGGAGACCACATCGATCTGACGTTTCACTTTGAATTCGATTACTTCACCGGTGCCCGCACCAGCGGCTCCGAAATTGTCAATGGCTGGAAAAAGACGGATGGCCATGCCCCCACGACACCCGCACCGGCTGCACAACCCAAAGAGACGGTGCCGAACGTGGCGTCTGACGTATCCAAGGCGCCGGAGATCAGCCTCTTCAACGGACGCGACCTTTCGGGTTGGGATGGCCTGAGTGGATTCTGGCGGGTTCAGGATGGAGCGATCACCGGCCAGATTACCAAGGATCACCTCCCTCCCGGCAATACCTTTCTGGTGTGGAAAGGTGGCGAGATCGCGGATTTCGAGTTTAAGTGCCGCTACCGACTGATCTCGAATAATCCCGGTGGCACGGCAAACTCCGGAATTCAGTTTCGAGCGAGAAGCACGAATGGAAGCCCCTATGACATCAAGGGCTACCAGGGCGAGATGGATCCCGGGGTAAATCACCCGGCCAAGTGGACCTCAATGCCGAACATCAACGGGTGCCTCACGGAGGATCCGCCCGGCATCCTGCTCGCGGCTACCGGCCAAAAAGTAATCCTGCATTCTCCAAGCGAAGGGGGAAGAATCGATTTCGTCGGTTCGTTGGGAACTGCTGTGTCGTCGGCCACGAGCTTCCGAAAAGGTGATTGGAATGACTACCGCATCGTGGCGGTGGGCAATCACCTCCAAATCTTTGTGAACGGGATTCAAACCGTGGACGCGACGGACGAAGGGAATCGCTATCGGTCCGGTTTTCTGGGACTTCAATTGCATAAGGGGTCCGGGCCGAATACTGTTCAATTCAAGGATTTGACGCTGCGAATGGCACCGCGGCCCGGCAATAGTGCTTCAGCCGTTGGCCAGTCCCAAATAGCTCCGCCGGCAACCCTCAACGCGGGTTCGCAAGCTCAACCGATCGTTGCACCCGATCCCTCCGCGGCGATCCAGCCTCAATCCGTTTGGCGTGGTGAAGGAGGCCACTGCTTGACGATCCTGGAGCGAAAGGGAAATACCTTTCGCGGTCGTTTTGATATTGGTTCGGCTATCTCCAGGGAGATGACCGGCACCGTCATGGGCCGTAGTATTATCTGGCTGGCCAGGGACGTGCATCCGATTCGAGGTAACCCGGGCGACGACAATTTTGGAACCATCACCGGGGACAGAATTGATTTCGTGTGGGGCCCCCCTCCCGATCGGAGCTCGCATACTTACAGTTTATTCCGAGCGTCCGGTCCCACTGCCCGATGAACTTGGACGGTGGCCACCTCCCGAGCAGTGCGGGCAATCCGCCGGTTCGCTAATTGCCGGTCCGCGCCAAAAGCTTTTCCTCGATCTCGGCGAGGATTTGGTGCGTAGCGTCGCGGTCGAATTTGTAGTCGTCGAGAATGAAGCGTCCTTTGCGGCCCTCGATTTTGTAAAGGACCATGGCGAGACCTTTGCGGTCCCAATGCTTTTTGCCGAGGCCGGTGATGGCCTCGAACGGTACCCGCGTGCCCGCCGGGGAATACACGGCTTCGGCGTCCGTCCGCAGAACGCGATCCTTTTGCGTAAACCAATAGGCGAGCGAGATGAGGCCGAGCACGGTGGCGAAGCCGCCGCAGACCCATTGCATGGCGAGGTCGCCGCTACCGTAATATTTGTGCGGCAGCTTCTCCGTCCAGCCGTGGCTTTTGGCCACCGTCGGCCATTCCGATTCCCGTCCGCTTTTCACTAATTCGTCGTGGGCCTGCCAGCGTTCGTTGCTGTGGGGGTAGCCGATGGCCGCGTCCGAGAAAAACCAGCCGCCGATGCCGATGAGGAAGATGGCGACGAAGAGTTTCTGTTTACTCCAAATCGGGGTGATGCGGGCTTCGGCGGACATGGAAAAAATGACGAATGAAGAATGAAAAATGACGAAGAAAGGGGAAGCGGCGGGCAATGTTGGATGCCAAAATGCGATTGACGAGCGGAAATCGCGGGGAAGCGCCTTCGTCATTCGTCATTTAACATTCGTCATTTCGCGCGCCTCGGGTAACAACTCGCCTCTGAACCGGTCTCGCAGGCGCGCGATGGCCCACTGGGCGTGTTCGGCGACCAGGGGTTCGGGATCGTGCGCGGCTTTCTCGAGCGCGGGGAGATCGTCGACGGTGCCCACATTGCCGAGAGCGACACAGACATTGCGCAGAAAGCCACGTCGCTTGATGCGCTTGATGGGGGACTTGCGGAAAAGCCGGCGAAAGGCGTCGTCGTCGAGCGCGAGGAAATCGCGCAGGTTCCACTCGTGCACAAATTCACGCGCGGCAAAGGCGCTTTCCCGCGATTGATGAGCGAAGCGGTTCCACGGGCAGGCCGTGAGGCAATCGTCGCAGCCATAGATGCGCGCGCCGATCGCGGCGCGGAATTCCTCGGGGATCGGCCCTTTATTCTCGATGGTGAGATAGGAGATGCACCGCCGGGCATCGAGTTGGTGCGGCGCGGTGATGGCGGCCGTGGGGCAGGCCGCGATGCAACGGGTGCATTTGCCGCAGTGGTCCACCATGGGCGGGTCGGGCGGCAGTTCGAGCGTGGTCAGAATTTCCGCCAGGAAAAACCACGTCCCGAGTTTGGGATGAATGAGCATGGTGCTCTTGCCCTGCCAACCGGCCCCGGCCACGGCCGCGAGATCGCGCTCCAGGATGGGGCCCGTGTCCACATAGCAGCGTTGCCGTCCGCCCCGCGCGATCAGCCACTCATCGAGGGCGCGCAGCTTTTTCTCGATGATGTCGTGATAATCGTCGCCCCACGCGTAGCGGGCGATGAGGCCGCGCGGCGATGGCGCGGATTGATTCGAGGCAGATGCAGGATGCAGGTCGCAGGATGCAGGCTGGCTCCGGTGGCTGCCTTTATCCTGAATCTTGCATCCTGCATCCTGCATCTCATCCTCCCGCATTTCTCCGTCCCACCAGTAGTTCATCGCCAGAACGATGATCGTGCGTGCGCCGGGGAGCACTTGCTGCGGGTCGGTGCGGCGCGGTTCGTTTCGCTCGAGCCAGGTCATTTCGCCGGCGCGACCTGCGGCGAGCCAGGCGCGAAACTCTTCCGCGTGCGGCGGCGCGACGCAGGTCGCGACCCGGCAAAGGTCGAACCCGAGATCATGCGCGAACGCGGTGAGTTGTTCTTTCACACTTCCGTCTAGCACGAAACGACGCGGCTCGCCTCAAGGAGCGGCGGTTTTCAACCGCCGAGGGCGCTTGCCAAGCGCCCCCCAATCCTACCAGCCGAATGCCTGCCGAGCTTCGGCGATCAAGAGATCGGCGGCGGCGGCGTGGGTGAGGTCCGAGGAGTCGACGGTAAATTGCGCGGCCGCCTCGTAGAACGGCCGGCGCTCGGCGAGCAATTCGTGGATCGTGGCGCGGGGATCTTCTGTCTGCAAAAGCGGACGCTTTTTATTGCGCGAGACCCGCTCGAGAATCACCTCCTCACTCGCCGTCAGCCAGACGACGAATCCAAGCTCCGACAGCAGTTCGCGATTGTCCTCGTGCAGGACGATCCCGCCGCCCGTGGAGATGACTGCGCGATTGAGAATGCTCAGCGAACGCAGCACGGAAGTTTCCTGATTGCGGAACCACGCCTCCCCATGGCTCGCAAAAATATCGGTCACCGACATCCCCGCCCGTTCGACCACCACGGTATCGGTATCGATGAATTGAAAGCCGAGCCGCTGCGCGACCAGTCGGCCAATGGACGTTTTGCCGCTGCCCATGAAACCGATGAGGACGATGTTGGTACGAGTGGTGGACACGCTGTGCAGGATGCAGGATGCAGGATGCAGGATGCAAGGTGACAGGCTACAGGTTTCAGGATGCAGGATGACTGAGGCGCCCCGAACGATCGCACGCTCGGTTTTTTCCATCCTGCATCCTGCGACCTGCGACCTGCATCTTGTAGCCTGCCATCTTGCCTTCCTCCCCCAACAATCAACTCGCCAGAATCCGCGGGTCGCGCCAATGTCTGCCGCATGAGTTCCGCCGCATCGCTTGTCGCCGTCGTCATGGGCAGCACTTCCGATTGGGAGACCATGTGTCATGCGGCGGAGATGCTCGATAAATTTGGCGTGCCACACGAACGCAAGGTCGTCTCGGCACATCGCACGCCGGAAATGATGGCGGAATTTGCGCGGGAAGCGGCCGGGCGCGGCCTCCAGGTGATCATCGCCGGCGCGGGCGGCGCCGCGCATTTGCCGGGCATGATCGCCGCGCACACACCTCTGCCGGTGCTCGGTGTGCCGGTCGAGAGCAAGGTCCTGCGCGGGGTCGATTCGCTGCTTTCGATCGTCCAAATGCCGGCGGGTATTCCCGTCGGGACACTGGCCATCGGCGAAGCCGGCGCCAAGAATGCCGGCCTGCTCGCGGTGAGTATCCTCGCGCTGAAAGACCCCGCGCTGCGCGAAGCGCTGGATCGCTTCCGCGCTCACCAGACTTCGGCGGTTCTCGCGGCGAAGCTGCCGTGAATGGACTACTTAGTGCTTAGTAATTAGTCCTTAGTGCTCAGTCCTCCACCTTTCCACCATGGCCGCCTTCCCACTCCGCAACCAGAGCGCGCACGCGTCACAATGCACGCGCGTCCGGAAAACTAAGCACCAATTACTAAGCACTAAGCACTAAGCACTTACCCGTCACATGCCTCCTCCGCGCACATTCCTCCCTGGCAGCACCGTCGGCGTGATGGGTGGGGGACAGCTTGGTCGGATGTTTGCCATGGCGGCGCGGCGGATGGGCTATCGCGTGCATACCTTTTCGCCGGATGAAGATACGCCCACCGGCCAACTGGCCGACCGCGAAGTGGCCGCCAGTTACGACGACGCGGAGGCCGTGCGCGATTTCGCTCGCGGCATTGATGTGCTGACTTTCGAGTTTGAGAACGTGCCCACGCAGACCGTGGAATGGGCCGCGGAATTTTGCGAGGTGCGCCCTTCGGCGAACGTCCTGCACATTTGCCAGCATCGGTTGCGGGAAAAGCAGTTTTTGGCCAGTGGAGATTTTCCTTTGCCGGGATTCCGTGCGGTGAACAGCGCGGGCGAACTGGCCGACGCGCTCAAGGAACTCGGCGCGCCCGCGGTGCTCAAGACTGCGGCCTTTGGCTATGACGGCAAAGGCCAGCGCAAGATCGAGCGGCGCGAAGATCCGGCGGCGGTGTGGAAGGAATTTGGCGGCGCCCACGCCGTGCTCGAGCAATTCGTCGAGTTCGACAAGGAGGTCTCCGTGATCGTCGCCCGCGGTGCGGACGGCCAGATGGCGGCGTATCCCGTGTGCGAGAATGTGCACCGGCATCACATCCTGGATATCACCGTCGTTCCCGCGTCCATCCCAGCCGAAGTGGATGTGCAGGCGCGGGTGCTGGCCGGGGGGGTCGCGGAAAAGCTCGATCTGATCGGACTGCTGGCCGTGGAGATGTTCCTGCTCAAAGACGGCACCCTGCTCATCAACGAGCTCGCGCCGCGCCCGCACAACAGCGGCCACTTCTCCTTCGATGCCAGCTTGACGAGCCAGTTTGAACAACAGTTGCGCGCCGTTTGCGGTCTGCCACTGGGCAGCACCGAATCGCTGCGCCCCGCGGCCATGGTGAATCTGCTCGGAGACCTGTGGGCCAAGGGCGAACCCGATTGGGTCGCCGCGGCGGCGATCCCGTACGTGAAGATCCATCTCTACGGCAAAAAAGAACCGCGGCCCGGGCGCAAGATGGGGCACCTTGTGGCGTTTGGAAATTCGGCGGAGGAAGCCATGCACCACGCGCAGACGGCGCGCGCGGCTCTCGTGCGAGCGGATGCTCCCGCAACCAAACGCCGAGCGCCGCTGAAATCCAGCCGCTGAGTGGAGACGCAACTGCTTACGACCCAGCATCCGCGCCAACTCCTTGCCGCGGTGAAAGTGGCCGCCGGCCTGCTCGCCGATGGCCAACCGGTCGCGCTGCCCACGGAGACCGTTTATGGCCTGGCGGCCGATGCCTTGCGTGCGGATGCGGTGACACAGATTTTCGAGGCCAAAGAGCGGCCGTTTTTCGATCCGCTGATCGTGCATCTACCTTCGCGGGATTGGCTGGATCGCATGACGAACATCCCGAGCGAAAGCCGTGCGATGACCGACGCGCTGATGGCAAAATTCTGGCCCGGGCCGCTGACACTGGTGCTGCCGCGTCGGGAGATCGTGCCCGATTTGGTGACCGCGGGTCTCAACACGGTAGCCGCGCGGATGAGCGCGAACCCCGTCTTTCGCGCGGTGATCGAACACTTCGGCCACCCGCTCGCGGCGCCGAGCGCCAATCGCTTCGGGCGCATCAGCCCGACCGAAGCCGCGCACGTGCGCAGCGAACTCGATGGCCGCATTCCGCTGATTCTCGACGGTGGGCCGACGCAGCACGGTTTGGAATCGACCATCGTCAAAGTCGAGGCGGGGGAATTGCGCCTGCTGCGCGCCGGTCCGGTGACGCCCGAGGATCTCGGCGAAGTTTATCGGAGCGTGCGCACGGCTCAGGGCCATTCGCCGACCGAGGCGGAGATGGCTGGGTTTTACGAGCGGCTGAACCCGGCGGCGACCAAGCCGGCGATGGCATCCGGAGAAGCCGGAAAATCCATGGAGGCTCCCGGACAAATGGTCAGTCATTACGCGCCACGCACGCCGTTGCGACTGGTGGAACCCGGTGTGCTGGTCGCGATTTATCTCGGGCCGGATGAGGTCGCGGCGCAGTTGGCTTCGCTGGCGTTCAAAAAGCCGTCAACCGCTGCCCAGTTCGTTTGCGAAGAGATTCTTTCGCCGGCGGGCGATCTGCGTGAGGCGGCGGCGACACTATTTGCGAAGTTGCGGCGGCTCGACGAAGCTGGCGTCGACATGATCATCGCCGAAGAGATACCCGAGCGTGGACTTGGAATTGCCATCATGGACCGTCTTCGCAAGGCTGCGGCGAAACATGAGTAGAGAGCCCGCCGAGCCTGCCCTGCCCGCAGAGCCCATCGCCGCGCCGGCGGCGCCGGCCGCCGCAGCTGCGCCCACCATGCCCGCGAACAGGATCAGCACCAAATCCGCCGGCTTGGTGAGCCTGGCGGTGATGTCGAGCCGCGTGCTCGGACTCGTGCGCGAACAGGTCTTCGCCGCGCTCTTCGGCGCGAGCGCGCAGATGGACGCGTTCATCGCGGCGTTTCGCGCGCCAAATTTGCTGCGCGATCTTTTTGCCGAAGGAGCGCTTTCCACGGCGTTCATCACCACCTTCTCGGAGAAGATCACCAAAGAAGACGATGCGGCCGCGTGGCGCCTGGCTAATAAGGTGGCGACGCTGGCCCTGGTTTTCATGAGTCTGGTTTCGCTGCTGGGGATTTGGGGTGCCCCCGTGATTACGCATCTGCTGGCGGGTGGATTCGAGGCGGTGCCGGGCAAGATGGAGCTCACCGTGCTCCTTACGCGGATCATGTTTCCATTCATCGCGATGGTCTCGCTGGCGGCGCTGGTCATGGGAATGCTCAACGCCAAGAACGTTTTTGGGATGCCGGCGATGGCCTCCACGTTTTTCAACCTGGGTTCGATCATCGGCGGCGTGTTGCTGGGCCGATGGCTCGATCCCCATTTCGGCACGAAAGAATATGGCGTGGGCTCGCTCGTCGGAATGGCGATCGGTGTCTTGATCGGCGGATTGCTGCAACTCGTCGTCCAGTTTCCCGCCTTGCGCCGAGTGGGTTTCCGTTTCCGGCCGGATTTCGCGTGGCGCGATCCTGGCGTGCGCCAGATTTTATTGCTCATGGGACCGGCCGTGATCGCGGCTAGCGCGGTGCAGGTCAACGTCATGGTCAACGGCAACTTCGCCTCACAGCTCGGGAACGGCCCGGTGAGCTGGCTCGGTTACGCCTTTCGCTTGATGCAATTGCCGATCGGCATTTTCGGCGTGGCCATCGGCACGGTCACGCTGCCGGTGATTTCGCGTAGCGCCGCCGCGGGGAATCGCGTCGAGTTTCGCAGTATCCTCGCGAAAGGGATGCGGCTGGCTTTCGTGCTCACCATTCCGTCGACCATCGGGCTGGTGATGCTCGCCAGTCCGATCATCGGGCTCATTTACGAACGGCGGAAGTTTTCCCCGCTGGACACCGCACACACCGCGGAGGCGCTGCAGCTTTATGCCATCGGCTTGTGCGCCTATGCGGGGATCAAGGTGCTGGCGCCGGCCTTTTACGCGATCGGCAAACGCAATACCCCGATGATGGTGAGCTTCCTTTCCATCGCCGTGAATTACGGGCTGAACGAATACTTTACCTTCCATCTCCATTGGCAGCATCGCGGCCTGGCGTTCTCCACGGGCTTGGTGGCACTGACGAATTTTACGCTGCTGTACCTGCTCATGTGGCGGGAGGTGCGTCGGTTGGAAACGACGAAGATGCTCGCGACCTTGGGCAAGTTGGTTGTCGCCGGTGGCGTGCTGGCGCTGATTTGTTGGTCGGGGCAGCATTGGTTGCTGTCCGGGTGGATTCATCAGGGATTCATGGTGCGCACGATGCTCCTTTTAACCACCATCGCGATCGCCGCCGTCGCTTTCTTTGCGGTAGCCCTGCTCCTGCGGGTGGAGGAACTCGACGACGTGGCGGCCATCGCCCGGCGCAAACTGGGACGCTTCGTGCGCCGCCCGGCGTAACCACACCTTTGCGTCTGCCGTCCTTTAGGAGATAATGGGAGGCGCAAGCTCCCTACTTGCGCGATTCTTCAGCCAACTTCTCCCATGCGTTTGCCCTGGTTCAAATTTGTCATCGTGCTCCTGGTTATCTGGGGCGTCGCGGCCAGCGTCATCTTTTGGGCGAGGTCTTCGAAGCCGACTCCCGATAAGGTATTACATTTCCTGGAAACGCATCCGCTGGCCGACGCCTCGCCCTCGGATCAGGCGAAGTTGGTGGACAAGGTGGCCGACCAGCTCAATCACCTCACCTACGAAGAACGCCGCGAAGTGCGCATGAGCAACAAACTCGATGCTTTCTTCCGCGCGCTGTCTTCTCCGGAACAATCACGATTTCTCGATCTCACGCTGCCGCAGGGATTCAAGCAAATGATGGATGCGCTCAACAAGATGACGCACGAGAAGCGGAAGGAGTTTGTGGACAAGGCGCTGGCCGACATGAAAAAGCACGAGGACGACGAGATTCCGCCGGAGAAACGCCAGCTCGATTCGAACGGCGAGAAAATCGTCAATCAGGGCTTTAAGTCCTTTTATAGCGACGCCAGTGCGGAGACGAAAATGGACGTGGCGCCGCTCATCGAGCAGTTGCAGCGTAACCTTCAGGGCGCGCGATGACTCGCTCGGGCCGTCGCGCTTTCACGCTCGTCGAATTGTTGGTCATCATCGCGATCATCGCGATTCTGGCGGCCTTGATTTTGCCGGTCTACCAAAGGATTCAAGCCGGGGGACAGGCGGCGGCGTGCCTCGCGAACTTGCGGCAGATCGGCACAGGGTTGAACGCCTACTTGAATGAAAACGGAATGAAGATGCCGACGCTCCAGGCCGGACGCACGGACCTGAGCCAGGACGTGCCGGTGATCGACAACACGCTCGACAAGTACCTTACCGAGAAGCGCGTCTTCACCTGCCCGGCAGATACCCAGGGTTACGGCCTCAAAAGCGGCACAAGTTATATCTGGAATTCGGCGCTCAATGCCCAGGCCGTCGCCAATCTCAACTTTCTCAATATCGGCACCGATAACTCACACATCCCGATTCTTGGAGATAAGGAAGGATTTCATCCGTATCTCGATAACAAGGTGAACATCCTCTACGCCGACGGGCACGTGACGAAGGATCTTCAGTTCGTGACGGGGAACGGAAAGAATTAGGGCGTCTTGGACAAGGGTGTAGCCGTTCGCCGGCAGGTCTTGTCGTGGCGGTCAGAGAACGCTGCGAGAAGATGCTTGGCAATCGGTGCGGCTCGTCCCGGCAAAAAAGTCGGGAGGGCGGGGCTTCGGCCGGGCGGCGACTCACAGGTCACCATCGCCCGGCGGAAGTCCCGCCCTCCCGGAACCACCAACGAATGAAATTTGTTTAGTCCCTGATCGAAGGCGAGCTACGGGTGCCGAACTTCTGCGGGTCGATGCTCAGCGCGTAGTAGATGCGTTCCGCGACGTTCTTGTAGTCGAACTCTTCGGCGGGGCCGACGCCAGGCGCGAATACGGTACCCAGCGGACCGTTGCTGCCGCCGGAGACATCAAATTCATAGATCACATCGCCGGAACCACCCTTGCTCAGATCTTTGTCGCTCGCGACGTAGTGATGCCGGTCCAGGTCGGTGATGCGAACGTGAATCTTCACGCTGGAATGTCCGATGCCGAAGGGCCAGAGAATCGCGCGCTCGGTTGGGCTTCCCGCATGCACCCATTCCAGATTGCTCTCAACGAGCCAGCCCGTGGTTGGTTCTTCGTCCGCGTCCACGACCAACGCGGGCGCGATCTTTTCCATCTCCTCCTTCAACGCCTTCGAGAAAGCCACCGGGGCGAGCGAGCGCCGGATCAGGTGTTCGCCGACGCTGTCGCCATGATGTCCTTTGAAATGCGCGCCCTCGTCGATATAGGAGCGAACGTAAATCGCTTTCGGCTTGTAAGCGCCGCTGGCAATATCGGTGTGGGCGATGTGGGCGCAGCCGGAAAAGATGCACGCAGCGCCGAAAGCAAGGAGGGTGTATTTCATAGGTGGCAAAGGGATTCTACTCTGGAAGATGCATATTCCGTGCCCAGTGCCGCGGGACGTTTATTAACGGAGCGCGGGCATTCCTGCCCGCGACGCGGACAAGCCGAGGCTTTGCGAGACGCCCAAGGCGCAATGGGGGCAAAATGTCCGCGCTCCGTTGCTACTTCACCGGCACGAAATCGATCTGCCGTTTGTAAGCGTCGACGCGGGAGACGATCACCTGGAGCACGTCGCCGATCTTGTAGCGGCGGCGCGTGCGGCGGCCGACAAAGCTCAGTCGAACGCTGTCGAACTGGTAAAAGTCATCGGGTAATGAACTCACGTGAATGAGCCCGGAGACGAGGCAATCGGGTAACTCGATCACGAGCCCGTAGCTGCGCACGTCGACAACGATCGCCCGCATTTCTTCCGGTCGCTTCGCCGTGAGCTGACGCTGGAAGAATTCCATTTTCTTGAGCTGGGTGCTGTCCCTCTCGGCATCGGCCGACACGCGTTCGGTGGCGGAGATGTGCCCGGCGATTTCACTCAGCTCGCCGATGGAGCCGATCTTTTCCTGCGCCAGCGCCCGATGCACGAGCAGATCGGCGTAACGCCGGATCGGGCTCGTGAAATGGGTGTAATTTACCTTGGCCAGACCGTAGTGGCCGACCGGTTCGGTCGCGTAGCGCGCGCGCTTGAGGCTCTTCAGCAAGCTGATCTTGATCGCGTATTCCTCGGGTTTTCCGACAGTCGACGCGAGCAAGCGTTGCAATTCGCGCCGCTGCGTGAGATCGCCGGCCGGAAATCCGTAGCTGGCCGCCAGTTCCCGGAAATCCGCGAGCCGGTCGGGATCTGGATCTTCGTGGATGCGATAAACCGCGGGAGTGTTCCGATCCTTCAGCGCCTTGGCGACCACGTCGTTGGCCGCGAGCATGCACTCCTCCACAAGCTGGTGGGAGATGTCGTTTTCCATTTTCTCCAGCCGCACGGCGCGGCCCTCATCGTCGAGCCACACTTTGACCTCGGGGAAATCGAGATCGAGCGAGCCGGCGGCAAACCGGTTCTTGCGCAGGAGAGAAGCCAGTTTCCAAGCCAGCTTCACCCGGTCACGCAGCTCCGGCGTCACCGCGAGCGGCACCGGTTTGGCATCGAGGTGCACCTTGCCGCCACGCTCGTAGTTCGGCGTCGGCGGCACGGGCTTGTCCTGCAGGATGGCCAGGGCCTGACGATAGGTCAGGCGCGCGGCGCTCTTGATCACGCTCTTGGCAAAACGCGCCTTGCGGATTTTTCCCTGCTCATCGAAGTCGATAAATGCGGCAAAGGTGAGCCGCTCGACGCCGGGTTTGAGCGAACAGATTCCATTGCTCAAGTGCTCGGGAAGCATCGGAATGACACGATCGGCGAGGTAGGTGGAATTGCCACGCTTGCGCGCCTCGCGATCCAGCGGATGGCCCGGCCGGACGTAATGCGATACGTCGGCGATGTGAACCCCGAGACGCCAGCCGCGGTCCAGCCGCTCCACGTGAATGGCGTCGTCGAAATCCTTGGCGTCATCGGGATCGATGGTGACGATGAATTGTTTGCGGCAATCTTCGCGCCTGGCAATCTCCTCGGGCGCGACGGTGTCCGCGAAGCGGGTCGCCTCCCGCTCGACGGCTTCCGGAAAAGCCAGCGGAAGCTGGTATTTGCGGACGATCGAAAGCATGTCTATGCCCGGCGCGTTCGCGGGGCCGAGCACTTCGATGATCTCGCCCTCGGGATTCACGTGGCGCGATTCCCATTCCTCAAAGCGGACCACGACCTTGTCGCCCACCCGGCTGGTCTCCACCGGCTGCACGTAAATATTGTGCTGCAGGCGGGGATCGTCGGGGATGACGTAGAAAAATTTCTTCGAGGTCTGGAGCGTGCCGACGATCGTGGAGTTGGCGCGTTCGAGAATTTTGATGACGCGGGCTTCCCGTGCGCCGGCGCGCTGTTCGCGGCCTTCGTGCATGATCCGCGCCACGACTTTGTCGCCGTTCATGGCGGTGCCCAGGTTTGGTGCGGAGATAAACACGTCTTTGATGCCCGGCGTTTCGCTCAGCAAATGGGCGTTGCCGCCGGCGTGCACTTGCAACTTGCCGGTGACGAGATCGGCCGTCTGCGGAAGGACGTAGCGGTCCTTGCGGATGCGTGCGATTTCGCCGGACGTCTCGAGTTCGCGCAGGACTTCGCGCAATTCGGCGCGTTTCTCGCTCGGCCAACGGAGGGCTTTGGAAAGTTCGACTTTGTCGAGAGGACGGTAGGAGGGCGCACGCAACATTTGCAGGATGCGTGCTTTGAGACCCATGGGGTCTGATGGTTTCTGTTTACGGTTCATTTAAAAAAATTGGGGTTGTGCAAATCTCGATCGCCACCCGAAGTCCGGCCCGATGCCCACCGGGAAGTCACCACCGGCGACAGGACATCGGTAGAGTAAACCTCCGGCCGAAGAAACGGCGAATAGCCTATAGCGAAATACAACTTGCGAGAATGGTGCGATTCGGAAGCCCCGGAAAACCGATCCAGCACCTTGACGCGTCCATACTACATCGATTCGGCCCAAGCGCGAGGACTTTCGCTCGGCCATGTCTGTAGCCCGCCCCGGTTGCCGCAGCACGCTCACCCACGATACCGCCGAATCGCTTCGACAAAATCCTGCGCCCGCTTGGTCAATTCAGGCCAATTACGCTGCTGCAGGATTTCTTTGGAAACCAATGACGAACCAGCTCCAAGAGCCACGCTTCCCGCCTGGAGAAAATCCGCCGCGGTTTCCGGCGTGACGCCGCCGGTCGGGACGATGCGCAACATCGGCAACGGGGCGAGGAGGCTCTTGATATAAGCCGGGCCGGCCACGTCGGCGGGAAAGAGCTTCACAAAATCCGCGCCGCTTTCGTGGGCGAGCAGGCATTCGGTCGGCGTAAAAGCGCCACTCGCGATCGGCTTCTCGAGCTGATTCGCCACGGCGATGACCTCCGGCTTCGTTACCGGCGTCACGATAAATTCCGCCCCGGCGGACACCGCCGCGCGCGCTGTTTCCGGGTCGGTCACCGTGCCGACGCCGATGAGAATGTCGTCGCCAAACTTCCGCGCGACCGCGCTGATCACCGCGAGCGCATTCGGCGTCGTCATCGTCACCTCCATCGCCGTCACTCCACCGGCCAGCAACGCCCCGGCGGCCTCAACGAGTTGCTCCGAAGAGTCGGCGCGAATGATCGCGATGACACCCGGGTCGAGAAGGCGCTGAATGATGTCGGATTTGGTCATGGAATATTTGTCATTTTGCAGGCAAATTCCTATTTATGAATAGGATATTGCGCGCTGCCCGTCCCGGCCATTTTCCCATTTGTTGGTGCGCCCTCTTGTTCCTGGCGCTTCTGGCCACGGCCTGTGCCGACGACCAGTCCGCCGCCGTCCGGCAGAAGCTCGCGGCGCTCCGCGGCCACGCCGATCCACATGCAGTCGATATTGCCTGGCCGTATCTCGACTCTCCGGATACCTCGGTGCGTGAAGCCGCACGGTTGGCGATCGAGGCGCAACCCTTTAATTCCTGGAAACAACGGGCGCTCGATGAAAAGGGCGCCTGGGCCTCGCTGGAGGCGTTGCGCGCTTTTATCGAGGCCTGTCCCAAGGAAGAGGCCGCGGAACATTCGACGCACCTTTTGGAAAAGATCACGAACCTGCGGACCGATGAAATGAGTGAGGCGCAACAACTCGTTGTCGTGCAATTGACGCGGGCCGTTTTCACCCGGCTCGGCCCGCTCACCGCGGATGAGCGGTCGGAAATGATCGAACACTGGTCGCATTTTCCGGGGCCCCGCACCGATCGTGCCCGCGCCGAAGTCACGCGACTGGTGGCGTTCCTGGAGAAAGCGCCGACGCGCTAGCAGAGGCAGGGCGCGGCGGATCGGACGAGCGACCAAAACCATCGTCCACCGATGCGGACGAGGGCCCTCTCGACGCGAATGACCATTGGCAAGCGTACCGGCCTCCGCTAGCGTCCGCGGCGCAGGCGTATCCCCCTTTCATTCTTTTTAAGACGCTTACTTATGACCGAAATTTCTCCGCAGGCTGTGAAGGAAGTTTACACGCGCATCACGGCCGAACTCGGCAAGATCATGGTCGGCCAGGAAGTGATCATCCGCCTCCTGCTCGTGAGCTTGTTTGCCCGCGGACACTGTCTGCTCATCGGTGTACCTGGCCTCGCGAAAACGTTGCTGGTCCGCAGCCTGGCGGAGACGCTCACCCTCAGTTTCAAGCGCATTCAATTCACGCCAGACCTCATGCCGAGCGACATCATCGGCTCCGAACTTTTGCAGGAACGCGACCGCAAGCTGGAGTTCGAATATTTCGCCGGGCCGATCTTCGCCAATCTCCTGCTCGCCGACGAAGTGAACCGCACGCCGCCCAAGACGCAATCCGCGCTGCTCGAAGCCATGCAGGAACACAAGGTGACCGTCGCCGGAGCGACCCGCGCCCTGCCCGATCCCTTTCTCGTGGTGGCCACGCAAAATCCCATCGAGCAGGAAGGCACTTACCCGTTGCCCGAGGCGCAACTCGACCGATTCATGTTCTCCCTGAACCTCGATTATCCGTCGCACGATGAAGAAATGGAAATCGTCCGTCGCACCACCTTGCGGATGGCCGAAAAACTCGCGGCCGTCGTTTCGCTCGACCAGATTCTCGCCGCGCAACAACTCGTGCTCGCGGCGCCGGTGAGCGATCACGTGATCGACTACGCGGTGCGCCTCGCCGCCGCGACACGCCCGACCAGCGTGCAAGCGCCGCAGATCACGCGCGACTTCGTCGAATGGGGCGCCGGTCCACGCGCCTCGCAATATCTCATCCTCGGCGCGAAAGCGCTCGCGCTGCTCGCCGGCAAGATCGCCGCGGAAACCTCGGACGTCCGGGAAGTCGCCCTGCCTGTTTTACAGCACCGTGTGATCACCAATTACCGCGCGACCGGAGCCGGGAAAAAATCCCGCGACATCATCACCGAACTGCTCGGTCAGGTGCAGGAGAAGAGCTATTAGCGATGCGCTGGCCGTCGACGAAAAACGTGACGATCGCTGTCTGCATTTGGTTGGGTCTTGTGTTGGGTATTGGAACGGTACTTTTTTTTAACGGCTTAGTGGTCACCCGCCCGCCCCCTACTAGGGCGCTCCAGGAAGTGATGCTTCTTTCCCAAGCGGTCGAAGCCTATCGCACCGACAATGGGCATTATCCGACCGACCCTGCCACTACGGAGCAGTTGCGACCGAATACCAGCTTCGATCCGGCAGCCTACATTTCGTCGTCGGCATTCCTTTACCGCAGCCTTTCTGGCCGAAAACCGGACGACACGTCGGACCCTGGCGCAACGAACTACGCGCCCGATTTCTTCAAGGGTTCGCACCTGCGCCAGACGCCGACGGGACAGACTTATATTGTCGATCCGTGGGGCAATGCTTATGGCTATTCCACATTTAAAAGCGTCCATCCGGAAAGCCCGGATGGTTTCAACGCCACCTTCGATTTGTGGTCCACCGGAAATGGCAAGAAGAAGGGCGACGCGGACAAATGGCTTAAAAACTGGTAGATGAAAGAAACAAATTCCTGATGAAGGCCGGCGAATACGTCCTCCTGCTGTTGCTCATCGTCATCGGTGTGGGATTGGTCCTCCTATTCGCACCGATCCACAAACCGAGCCCGGTCTCTGGCAACTCCTCGACGGCCGCGGAGATCAACCTCCTTTCTCAAGCGATCGAGGCATATCGTTCCGATCAAGGGCACTACCCGAGCGATCCCGAAACTACGGAGAAGCTCCGCCCCAACGTCAGCTACGATCCGCAAGGCTATCTCCCGGCGTCGGCGTTCCTCTATCGCAGCCTCAAGCAACCCAGCGCCGCGGCTTCTCCCGCGCCGGGGTCTCCCCGTCGGCAGCCTTACTTGCTCCTTCCTTCATCCATGCTGCGCAAAACTTCGCGAGGCGTCGTCTTCATCGTCGATCCGCTGGGGAATAGTATTGGCTATTCGACTTTCAAGAGCGTCCATCCGGAAAGCCCGGATGGTTTCAACGCCACCTTCGATTTGTGGTCCACCGGGAGCGGACGAAATAAAGCCGACGTCGTTAAATGGACAAAAAACTGGTAGGAAAAACGGGGCCGTCGATGCCCCCTCCGCTGCCGCCCCCGCCGAAGCTCCCCGGTGTGAGCGTCGCCGCGGCGAGCCTGCTGCAGTTGCGCAATCGACCGAAACAGGAACCGCCGCCGCTGCTGCTCAATCTGCGGGAGTTGGAGCGATTCGAGAACCTGCTCGTCTTCGCGAAGGCCGTGGTGGAGGGCTATTTTGCCGGGAAACATAAATCGCCGTACCGCGGCTCGGCGGCGGAGTTTGCCGATTACAAGGAATACGCGCCCGGGGACGACCTGGCGCGGCTCGACTGGCGCGTCTTCGGACGCACGCGGAGGCTGTATCTGCGGCAGTTTGAGGAAGAGACCGACATGACTGTCTACCTCATGCTCGATACCAGCGGTTCGATGCGCTACGCGGGCGACAGACGGCAGTCGAAATTCTTCCTCGCGGCCAAAATCGCCGCGGCGCTCGCCTACTTGATGATGGCGCAGAGCGACAAAGCCGCGCTCGCGCTCTTCGCGCAGAAGGTGACCAATTTCCTCGCGCCCGGCAGCACGCGGCGGCACCTGCATCGACTGGTCACCCAACTCGAACGCGTCCGCCCCGCACTCACGACCGGCATCGCCGGTGCGGTCCAGGAATGCACGGCGCTCTTCAAGAAGCGCGGTCGCATCGTGATCCTCTCCGATTTTCTGGATGACACTGGGCCGCTCTTCGACGCGCTCGCGCAGTTCGTGCATCGGAAATTTGAAATCCTGCTGCTGCAAATCGTGGACCCGGACGAGTTGAACCTGCCACCTTTCAACGCGGCCAAATTTATCGACCTCGAAACGGCGGAAACCGTGCAGGTCGACCCGGAAGAAATCCGGGCCAGCTACCAGGCGAATATGCAGCAGCACATCGACGACCTCGCACGCGAGGCCGATTTGCGGCAGATTCAGCACCGGTTGGTGGACACGCGCCGGCCGTACTTGGATGCGATCGAAGCGTATCTCGGATTCCGAGGAAAAAATGAAGACCGACGCTGAGATCCAGAGCCCTTCGCCTCTGCCTTTATGAGTTTCCTCAACGGCGCGCTACTTCCCGGTCTGGTTTTGCTGGCTGGTCTCCCGCTGATCATTCACCTGCTCAATTTGCGTTTTCCGCGGCTCTTCGAGTTCTCGTCGGTGAAGCGCATTCGCGAAACGATCGCCCAGCGGTCGCGGATCTTTCGCTGGCGGCACTTGCTGCTGCTGCTCTTGCGTACGGCTTTCGTGGTGGCGCTGCTGCTGGCCTTTTTGAAGCCGGTCCTGCGGCGCTTCGATTCGACTGCCGACCGGCGGGCCGCGCGGGCCGTGCTCATCGTCGTCGACCATTCCCTCGGAATGGAGCACAAGGGCGGTGGCTTGAGTTGCCGCCAGCGCGCGGAAAACGAAGCGGAAAAAATCCTCGCCACGCTGGGCGCCGAAGACAGCGTGAATATCATCACCGCCGGACGGACTGCGCAGTCGTGCTTTTTCGAATTGTCGCACAACCAGGCGGAGGCCCGGCACTTCCTCGGGGCCATCAAACCGGGCTTTACCCGCGCGGACTTCAGCCAGGCCAATGGCGTCGCCGCGCGCCTCCTCGCTCAGGCGGGCGGTCGGCCGGAAATCTACTATCTATCGAACTTTCAGCGGCGTAATTGGGCCAACGTGAACTTCACCGCGCTGCCGCCGACAGCGCGGCTTTTCTTCGTCGATTGCGGTCCGCCCAGTCGGGACAATCGCGCGATCCTCGGCGCCACGCTCAGCCAATCCCAGGTGCTCGCGGGTGATACCGTCACCCTCGAAGTCGAGGTCGGCAATTTTCGCGATCAGCCCATGCAGGAACCGCTCAAGGTGGTGCTCGACGGACGCGTGAGCTTTGAGAAGGAAGTCTCCGCGGCACCGTGGAGCACGGCCAAGGTGGACCTGCCGGTGACGCCGGGCGGCCCCGGTCTGCATCAGTGCGAGATCAGCATCGCCCCGGATGTTCTCGCCCTCGACGACCACTATTTCCTCACCATCCCTGTCATGGAAAAGGAAGGCATTCTCATCGTTTCCGACGCGCCCGACCCGCAGCACGATGCGGTGCTCTTTCTCAAGACCGCGCTGAACCCCTACGAGGACTTCGCCGGGTCGCTTCTTCCGGAGAGCGTCAATGCCGCCGGCTTGAACGCGACGCGGCTCGCCGCCGTGCGAAAGGTTTTCTTCACCCGCACCGGACCGCTGAGTGACGCGAGCTGCAAACTGGTCGCGGATTTTGTCTTTCACGGTGGCGGGATCACTTACTTCCTCGATGGCGACAACGATGCGGCCAATCTCGCCGCGCTGGAGCGTGCGGCGGCCGCCGGCCCGCTGCCGCTCAAGCCCAGCGCCCGGCGCGTGGCGAAAAATGTCGGCACCGGTGCGCAGCAGATCATTCGCGGCGATTTCAAATCGCGCTATCTCCGGCTCTTCCGCGGGGCCAATCGGCAGAATCTCGCGCTGCTCGAATTTTACGACATCTACGATGCCGCCGCGACCGGCACGGGCAATGTGCTGCTTACCTACGCGGACGACACTCCCGCGATGGCCAGTTTCAATCACGGCCTCGGCACCATGCTCTTTCTCAATTTCTCCGTGAGCGAGTTCTCCAGCAATCTCGCGCGGCAACGCATATTTCCCGCGTGGATGCAGGAGATCGTGAAAAACCTCACTAGCGACGAACCGCTGCCCGTTTCCTCGGTGGTGGGCGAGACCGTGACCGATGAAATCTGGAAGAGCGAGCTGGCCGCCAATCCTTTGCGCAAGCCCTCCGGCGAGCCGCTCGAAGTGAAGGCCGAAATGCTCGGCGAACGCGCCGGCATCGCCTTCACGCCGGATGAATTGGGATTCTACTCCATGCGCGGGACGAAGCTGCTGCACTCCTACGCGATCAATCCGCCGCCGGACGAAAGCGATCTTCGCCCCATCGACCGCGCGCTCCTGCCGGAGCAGCTCAGCGAGAAAGGCCAGACCGGCTACTTTGTGGAGGGACACGACGATTTCCAGGACCTCATTCTCGGCCGGCCTGTCTTTCATTGGTTCGTGCTCGCGGGCGTGGGTCTGCTACTGGTGGAAATCGTGTTCCAGTTTTTCATTCAGCGCACCGCCGCGAAACAACCATGATGATGCAATGGCCCAAACTCCTGTGCGCTGATCGTCTCGGCAGCAAACGATCGGCCGGATCGGAGCCGCAACGCTCGCCGTTTCAGCGCGACTGGGACCGCGTCGTTTTCTCTTCCGCGTTCCGCCGTTTGCAGGACAAGACGCAGGTTTTTCCGCTGGCCGACAACGATTACGTGCGCACCCGGCTCACGCATAGCCTCGAGGTGGCGAGTGTGGCGCGCTCGCTCGGAACCATCGTCGGCACCGCGATCTGCGAGCGCGGCGAATTGCCCGGCCTCCACGCGTCGGATTTCGGCGCCATCGTTTCCGCGGCGGCCCTGGCCCACGACCTGGGAAATCCGCCTTTCGGACATTCCGGCGAGGATGCCATCCGGGTTTGGTTCGAAACCTCGAAGGTGGGGCAGGACGCCCGCACGCAACTGCGCAAGAGCGAGCAGGAAGACCTGGCCCGCTTTGAGGGCAACGCGCAGGGTTTCCGCCTGATCACCCGCCTGCAAATGCCGGACAATCCCGGCCTGCGCCTCACCTGCGCCACGCTGGGCGCTTTTACCAAGTATCCCATCGAGGCCCTCGTGCCCGACAAGGTGCGGGTTCACGAAGGCGCGAGCACTAAAAAGTTCGGCTTTTTCCAGAGCGAGCGGGAGTTCTTCGCCGAAGTGGCCCTGCGCTGCGACCTGCTGCGGCGTTCGCCGCTGCACTCCTGGTGGGCGCGGCATCCGCTCGCCTTCC
>Ga0206824_10142_pt1 | contig 24308 bp, 21 predicted proteins | sample Alteio_BWOrgCont_82_FD_152874 | JGI IMG/M metagenome (GOLD analysis project Ga0206824, IMG submission 152874) | Enriched cells from forest soil in Barre Woods Harvard Forest LTER site, Petersham, Massachusetts, United States -... | ecosystem: Environmental > Terrestrial > Soil > Temperate forest >...
GGTGTTGGAACGGCATCACCGTGCGCCACGTCGTTCAGCATCTGAATCCCGGTAAAGTTTGGCACGATCTGTCGTCGAATGAGACAACCGTGGCCATCGTTCTTGATCAACGCGGAGGGTATTGCGAACCTCGACTGAACCTGCGCCGGCCAACTCCTCGCGACCGCTTTGATGCGGGCCATGCCGTTTTCGTGCCGGCCGGAATGACGATCTGGGGCTACTCAGACGATATCCAGATGACGCGAGACTTGCGGCTGTCCTTCGACGTTAGACGTCTTCCTGAGATTCTGGGTGAGGAATTGGATACGGCCAAGGTCGATATACCAGTCTTAATGCTGTACGACGATCGGATCATCCGTTGTGCCAACCTCTTGGCGGAGGAGTGCCAGCCAACGACTCATGGCAATCGCCTGTATGGCGAAAGCCTTACAATGGCTTTGATGGCTGCTCTCTTTGCCCGCAGCAAAGACGATCAGAAAGCTCACGGGGGTCTTTCGCCAAGGCAGTTGCGGCTGGCACTGGAGTATTTTGAACATCACATCACCCAAGAAATGAGCCTCGATGATGTGGCGCATCGCGTGGGACTTTCCCAGTCTCAGTTTGCGCGACTGTTCAAGGTATCAACTGGATTTCCACCGTATAGGTGGTGTCTGAATGCCAGGATAAAGAGGGCACAGACACTGTTGCTAAGCGGAAAGCTGACGATCGTTGATATCGCAACTGAGACAGGGTTTTCCGATCAAAGCCATTTCACCAATGTTTTCCGACGCATTACCGGCTTGACTCCAAAGCAGTGGCAGAAGGAACGAAGGTATTAGTATTTCGCCGCTTACCGCGAAACAGGCAACGGGATGTGAACTCGCCAAATGACTACCAGCAAATATGTTGTGGACAGTGATCATGAAGCCGCGAAAGCGACGGCCAAGCAGGTGGCCATCGAGCTTGCGAGGAACTGGCCAGCGGCTGCTACTGGTTACCAACCCCGTGCATGATCTCGCCCATTTCCATTGCATTATTTGACGGGATCTCCTCAAGAGAGATGGCAAATTGCCCTATTGCGACTCCTGTGTGGGCCTGGAACATGGACCATAATTGCTTCAGCAACTCTGATTTGTCTTCGGTCGTATGTCCGCTACGGAGAACGCAATTCAGAGCCGCAGTGGACGCTTCCTCGCCCGCCGTGAACCCCGAGCCTTTAGGGTAGGAGTGGAAAACAACGCGAACATAGTTGGTTGGCACCTTCATGATCGACGTGTGTATCCGCGTGATTTCCTGAGCAATCTTCGCTTTGATTTCTTGAGACACGCTTCCTTCTTGAATGATCGCCGTATACAGAGGCATGTGTTTGTCTCCAAGCAAATATACTCAGGGGAGCATCACGACGGAGCCTGTGGTTTTGCGGTCTGTCAAGTCGCAATGCACCTGTTGCGCGTCAGCCAGCAGGGCCAGCGGCAACTAACTCGTTATGCCAACGAGAACTTCGAGGAGGAAGTTCTCGTTCCAACCACATCGACGTCGTTTCATGACCTGGCTGATTTTAGCGGGGTGCTGTTTCAGCAGCGACAGGGTGAAGCGATTGAGCCATGCAAAATTCTCGCGAAGATGCTTGTCACGGATGCGTGATTCATCTTCGCGATAAATGAAATCGAGACTCCAGTGGCAACTGTTTTCGATGGCCCAGTGGCTCCGGACGGCATGGGCAAACAGTTTTACTCCCATCGGCAGGCTGCTGATGAAGTAACGCGTTTCACTGGTCTCTTTGCCCTCCCGGGCGGATGTGAGCATCGCCACTCCAATCGTCATCAGGCCACTCCAGCGTTCCTGTCCTGGCAGGTCTGCCGGTAGTCGAACACGCTCGTCGATGTCTTTGGAATCTGTTGGTGATAGGTGATCTCCTGACGCAAACAGCGCTAGTGTTGGAGTTCCCATTTGGGTCAACAACAAATATGCTTCAGTGGTCGAATGATTCCGAACAAACACATCATACGACATCAGCGCAGACTGCTCGGCCGACTTAAAAAACGCACATTCAACTACAATGATTTCCAACTGCTTACGGAAATCATCGAGTGTCTCGAATCCGTTATGGGAGCCATCGCCACCACTCCGCATGACGCTCATTGCTATACACATATCAAACTCCTGAGTTCATATGATTGCATTTCCAGGCTCCTGAACTAATTCGATCCTCCCAAGCGTTGTCACGAAATCGTTCACGGGAATCTGTTGCGACATCCCGACACCGGAAAGAACTCTCTGCAATTCGTTCAAATCTGTACGGTGGACAGCCGAATGGCAGGCCAAAACAAGCCTTGACCTGTCGCCATATACTTCAAAGTCAAGAGGGTGTAATCTCGTAATTGCCTTAAGGATGCAAAACGTAATCTCATTCCCTCGCGTTGGGTCGGGAAGGCCGATGCACAGCATGCAATCTTCCAGTGCACATGTCGTCGAGCAAGGAAAACGAATCCGCTGTTTACGGCTGTCGTCGTAGAAGCTCGCATTACGTTCAATGGAGACGCGAACATACGAAACGGGGAATTCAGGATCGGGCTGGAAGGCGAGGCACTCACAATCGCATGGGACGCCATTACCAGGTGGCCATTCACCATTGGTGGATTCCGCTTTGCGGCTTACTAGGTATGCCGAACCAACGGGAGTCCGAACTACTTTAGTTTTTTTGCGGAAATCGTCGAAATGCGTGCGACCAGTAACGACAGCAAATAGAACAGTTCGGGATGGCGAGAGCGCATGATGAATGTCGTCGTTGCTTGAGCTTTCAATCAACATTGTTTCCAACACCGTGATGAAATTCGGCAGCGATTCGCGCCGAATGGCCGCGATTTTGTCATTCTGGTCCAATCCAAGCCACTCTACCAAGAACTTCAATACGTCGACTGCAACGCTTTGCTTGCCGACTTGTTCAAGAACTCGAAGCAGCATCCTCTCCACGGAGTTGATGAACCCAGCCTGCTCGCTTGCGTCCTTCTCGGTCGTCGGAAAAACATCGCTGAGGAACCGACCTATCACCCGCGTCGTATCGAAACTGAGATGAGTTCTTGAATTGGCAATCTGATCACACACGGCAGCGACTGCGTCTTCAGCAAGATTTTGGTCTTTAAGATCGATGACAACAGCAAAATGCGTCCGAGTGGAGCCTGTACATTTCAGTTCGAGGTTTAACCAGAACTGGAGTTGCGTGAGACGTTTGTCAGTGGTTTCACTGAGATCAGAGAATGCATGAATCCATTGTCGAATGGCTTCAGTGATCGTTTGCTGAATTTGCTGTCGCTGGTCCAGTGAAAGCTCAGAAAATCGAAACCCGGCGACATACCAATGTGCCAATGCCATCGTCATTCGGCAATACAATCCCACCAGATGCGGAATTCCCGCGCTGCAAGCATCCCTCGCACCAAGCTGCTGACAACAAGGGCTTCAGGTCTGCCAGTTCTTTTGAAAGAGCCCAAACTCGGCTTGGGCTAGGGCGTGTACGAGAATATCTACGAAGGATTTCTCGCCACAGGTAAAGAAGCTCCTCCATTTGCTGGCTGCATTTGCCATCCGCCAGAGCGTTGGCTTGGCGCAAATCGTTGAAGCGTGCGGTTGCCACATTGATTCGTCGAGAAAACTCGCAGAATTCAATGTCAAGTTGTGTACTCGACTGCAACTCTTCATTAGTCGCAAGGATGGAAGTGAGTGCGGGGGCCAAGTCCGGAATTCGCGGTCCTTCATCCATAGTGAGGTAGCCTCCATGACACATTCCCTCGCCACACATTCCACACTGACGATACCATGTCAACTTGCACAGTTCAATCTCTTGAAGAAGGATTCTGTAGGTTCCAGACGCACCGAAATCCAACTAGCAATGAACTTTGAGCAGGTGGTAGTTTTGATCGCTTGTATAGGCTGATCAACGAGAAGTCCTCCGACCATGCGCTGCCTCGAACAACTCGTGCAGTCCCCTGGTCGAGGAAGCACGGATTCAAGATATGCAATTTTCCAGTATTCGGTTTCAAGCCGAATGGAACGTCAGCGAACCAGTCGCAAATCCACTCTTTTATGGTGCCGCACAAGTCGTAAATCGAAAAATGATTTGGAATATGGCCGCCGACCACTGGCGGAGCAGTTCGTTCGTCTGCGTTATTTGGGACCCCGTAGTCAATGCGTTGTTGTAAAGAAATGCCATTTGGCCATGGATGCGATTGACTGCCTCTCATTGATGCCGCATACAACCATTGTGCTTCAGTCGGAAGACTCTTTCCCGACCAGTTTGCATACATCCATGCATCATGCCATGTTACGTTGCGAACCGGGCGCTGAAGGTCGTCAGTAGTACATAGATGTTGCTGCCAATCACCGGTTGTTCTGGAATGGGAATCTTCGACGAAGGCCTGAAACTGTGCATTTGTGACGGGATAGAAATCCATGAAGAAGTCTGTGAGCGCGATAGTGGCCTCGAGTTTTTCTACGCGGACATCCATGGATCCAGCGGGAATCAGTGCCATTTCACTTCTGGAGTCCTCGTGAAAGACGAAGTTCGGGCGTCCCGATGCCGAGAGCAGCTTATTGCTGATGAAATCAGGTCTTGAACGGAAACGAGCGCCAATTTCAACCGTCGGCGAAACGGAATCCGCACTGCGCATCTCCGAGATGTTGACAATCGGGATGCGAGCACAATCAATCATCCAGATTACTTCTCCAGCCGACTTTGGGCGGGCTGCAGGATCAACTGCCATTAGACGGAAAATCAACTGTCCGAGCCATACGGGAATATCGTCTCGTTCTTTGTCACATCGTGGCCGGGGTGCGTTGAGATGCGCCTGAAGAACGTCGTTGAAAGGCATCCCTGAAAATGGCGGACGCCCGAGAAGAGTGTAAAAGAGAGAACATCCCAGAGAATAAAGGTCGGCTCTAGGATCAACAGCGTGCGCATCGCGAATCTGTTCGGGAGCGAGGAACGCGGGAGTTCCGATCGTCGTTGGAGTCAGTAGTGTTGTTTGCGGATCATCTCGTAAGTCGCGCACGATCCCGAAATCTACAAGGAATACCGTCCCATCTTCTTGGACAAGATAGTTGTCCGGCTTGAAGTCGCGATGAATTATGCCGTGCTCATGAACATATTCGAGGATTTCACAGAGTTGCCTGCACAGACAAACTACGGCCGCAATTGGACACTGTCGGCCTTGTGCAATGAAGTCCTTTGTCAATTTGTCACCGTTGACGCCGTCGATGAATGACATAATAAAATGCGGGCGACTTGTGGTGCTCGACATTTCAATTGCCGATGGCAATCCTCGATGTTTGAGTTGGGACAACGTCTTGAATTCTTTTTCAAATCTGCGTTGAGCGGTGTTGTCGGGAAATCCAGAGTGCAATTGCTTTAGAACTGCCAATCCTCTGTCGCGACGGAAGACTTGATATGTAGTCCCGTACCCTCCGCTACCGAGTTTCTTCCGAAGAATCCAATCGTCGATCTTTAGAGACCGTCCTTGACCAACAAGAATCCATTCGATTTGAAATTCGGTCAGAAGGGCAATCCTACGGGGCCATTGTCCAAGTCGGTGGCAAGAAACTGTCCGAGGACATCCAGAATAGAATCAACCGACATTGTCTGCGACGTGGCAACGGCCCGCTCCCAGGTGCGTACTGCAATTCCTAGGTGATCGCACACAAGTATTTCAAGTTCCTCTACAGTCACCAAGGGAATATCTCCTCGCGGTTGTCGAGGTCGCAAACACGTGAGCTCACGACAAGGTTGATCCGTCGCATTTTCGCCGATTGAACTAACGAGCGATTATTGCGCGAATCACGGAGCGATCGAATTCGCCGGAAAGCCGCCATCAGAGTTGCATTTTAGTCTGCCCCGCAAATGAAATCTAGTCACCTAGATGGCATGGGTGATTTCGTGCGCAGCAATACGTATCAGATCAGGGTTTGTAATAACCTCTTGTGCGTTTTCGATTGACATGGCGTCCGGGCGAATCCGGTGAACTGCACAGCCGTGGTCGGCGTGTCGAGTGTTGCAACACTGATGAGAGCCTGGGGTGTCAAGGTTGTGGTTGACACCGGGAGGTATGCAGGTGATAGTTTCAGTAGTCGCGGGCGGTATGGTTTTGTCCCGTGAAATGGTGTTAAATGCCTTGCTTCTGAGGTCCGCACCTGCGATGTTGCATGGAAGTGATACGAGTGAACGCACGCATCCGAGCGTAGTCAAGGCGTAATGTGTGCAAGAATTCTTCGACGGTATTCGGGTCGGACCAACTTCAATCATCGCATAAATGGCTTGGAATGAAACGCCAGCATGCTACGGTTCCCGTTTGAATCCGACTGTCCTTACTTCGGCACAGCATGTTTCCAGCCAAGTACGCCGAGATTCAGAATTTGTTTCCGTTCGAGAATAATCCTCTGCCAGCATCGCATTTACGAGAATTCGCAAGTCAACAGCAACGTCCACTAAGTCGAATATGGGTTTCCCTTCGTTTTGCTTGTCTCTCACATTACACTTTGCGAATTGCTTCCATAGCTCAAGCGAAAGATCTTCACGGGAAAGAGCACCTTCGATCCAATGCGACGCTAATGTATCAAGTTCGGTTTTGAAAGGTTCGCAACACTGTGCCCAGGAGATGCGCTTTCGCCATTGCTTGCCTTCCCCTTCATCCATGCCAGTCCGCTCCCGATTCATCAATTGACTGCCATAGATGGATGGGCGTGTCAACTTGTTTCAACGATAGGTTGAAACGCGGGGATTGGGACAATCGTTCGCGAGTCCGAGATTCGGGTAATCCAGCATCAAGTTGTTGAGGAGCACCCACAGGCTGGCCACGTAACGGAAATCGGCCCCGCCTTTTATGGAGGGCGGGGCCGATTCTCTGAACGCCGTGAAGTTTGTTGCCTCATGAGCGGACGGACCTACGCGAAGACAGTTGCGAGTGCCTCCTGCTGCGTTGAAGGGTAAAGGTAAGCATATCGGCGGCTCATTTCCGCCGACATGTGCCCCGCCCACGATTGAACGAGCCGCTGATCGACTCCCTTGCTGGCGCAGGCGGAGATAAACGAATGACGGCAGACGTGCCATCCTTTGAGAACCTCCCACTTGCTTCCGGACATCGCTGCCGGTAACTGGAAAGTGGCGCTGTCGGGTGTGACCGGAATGACTACCAGCGGCTTTTTGCGAATCTCTTTCGCTCCTGCGATTGTCGCGCGGACGCGGCTTCGGTCGGAATCGGCAGACGGACTTTTCTCGACGACTGCATGCTGTGAAAACAAGCGCGGAGTCCCAGGATGAACCGCCAGCCATTCATGCATTGCGTTAATCAAAAATGGCGACATAGGAACGCGGCGCGTGGTCAGCTTTCCTCGGACACGCTTTCGCTCATGAATCGTCACTATCTTTCCACCGAAGTCGACATCGGCCAATTCCGTTCGCAGTATTTCGGAACGCCTCGCACCGGTGTAGGCAGCGAAGCAGGCCATCGGATACAGGTAAGGAGGCGCGGGAGCAGTCTTCATGAATTCAAGCCACTCGACCACTTCGGTTGAGGTCAAATACATGCTGTCGTAAAGATCGGCGATATCAGCGGGGCTGAGACCGCCGCCTGCGATGCGGCGATCAATTTCCTCCCGCGTCATGAACGGCGGCTTTTCCTGGGACTTCGGATAACGCAGCCCGCGGTTTGGGAATTTGCCCGACACAAGGGACATCTGGACTGCCCAATTCCAGGCGGTTCGGAGACTGATGATCTCTTTCTCAATCGTCGCTGCCGAAAGCTTCCGGCCATTGCGTCCTTTACCCTTCGTGCGGCGATTGTCGACGTATCCCTGGAGATCCGCCAACGACAAATCCGCGATCGGAAACAACGGCCCCAGCACTCGTGCAAGGTGATTGAAATGCTGTTGGATGCCTTCGATAGTTGTTTGCTCCAGCAAGGCTTCGTTCGCGGCGAGATATTTTCGCCGAAGATCGGTCAGCGTGATCTTTCCCGCGACCGAAGATTCCTCAACTTGCTTTCCGTCAAATTGGACGTAGTCGACAATCGTCATCCCCGACGGGACGACCGCTAGGCGTTGTTCGAGTCGCATCAGGAGATAATCGACGTGCGCTGCCATGGCCTCGACTTCGTCGTTTGACACCTTGCCGACCGTAAAAGCATACTGCTTGCCGTGGTAACGGAACAAAACTCGATAGCTGCCATTTCGGTGCTGAATTCCTGCCATGACATGTCTCCAATGTCACCGCAATCGTGTTACCAATTCGTTACCACGGGAGCATAACCAATATGGAGAAGAGATGCGAATGATTATTCGTAAGTCTTTTCTCACAAGACGGAAACGGCAATGATTCGGATGCAAAAAAACTCCGAATTAAACTGGATTTCCAATCCGTCCGTCCAGCGAAAACGACGCCCGTTCCACGAGACGGCTCGATGATCAATCAGATCAATTGTGGAAGATCAATCAGCGGGCTTTGCCCATTAAAGGTGTCTGGAACCTTCCGCTCGTGTGTCGAACTCGTGCCAAACACCAGACCTAGGGTTCCAGACACCTTCTATGGGCAAAGCCCAATCAGCGTCCCAATGAACGCGAACTAAAGAGTAGCGAGTTTCGCGACAGTCGCCAACAGGGCCCCGTCCACACGACAGGGTGAATCAGTTCTCAATCCGTGAGGGCGAAGCTCCTGCCAGGTCGCGATGAACACAGCGCGGTTCGGCCGCAACCGAAATGAGATTGGTCATTGGTGATTGGAAATTGGTCATTTGTTATTGACCGTTCAATAACCGATATCCAATATCCAATGACCAATCATTCAAATCTTCGTCGGAATCGCACTTTCAATTGGCTTTCCTACCGACGGAGCGGCAGGGCTACGTTCGGCAGATTCAAAATCTTGTGCGCTGACTGCTTTTTTATCCATTAACAATCGCTAATCTTCGCGTTGAGATTGGATCAGAATTCATTGTTCCTGCAAACTATCTCGCCGCAGCTTCGCGGTACGACAAAGAAGAACTTTTCGTGCTGGGTGAATTGAAACATTTCGCGTGATATCGTCACAGATTGAGAAATTTCCGTTCGCATCGGGCAAGAAACATAAGGAACCACGAATGCGAGTTTTGGTGACGGGCGGAGCCGGCTTCATTGGCAGCCACATTGTCGATCAATTGCTGTCACGCGGACACCAGCCGTTTGTCGTCGACGACCTGAGTACGGGCGACCGCCGGAATCTGCCGCCCGACGTCCCGCTGTACGAGGTCGATATTTGCGATGGTCCGGGCCTGGCCGAAGTCTTTGACGAAGTCGGACCGGATTGGGTCTGCCATCAGGCGGCGCAAATGTCCGTCAGCCGATCGATGCGCGAGCCTGTCTTCGATGCCGAAATCAATGTCATGGGGTTGATACGTGTTTTTGACAATGCCGCCCGTGTTAAGGCAGAAAAGATTGTCTTTGCGTCGTCTGGTGGCGTGCTTTATGGCGACGTGACAACGCCCGCCAGCGAAGAGAGTCCGATCGGCCCAATCTCACCGTATGGCATCGCCAAATGGGTGGGTGAACGTTACCTGAAATTCTATGCTCGCGAGCGAAATCTGAAGGGGATTGCCATGCGGTATGCCAATGTCTTTGGACCCCGCCAAAACCCGCATGGAGAAGCGGGCGTCGTCGCAATCTTCAGCCAGAAAATGCTCGCCGGCGAAGTTGCCACGATCAACGGAGATGGTCGGTACGTCCGAGATTACGTCTATGCACTCGATGTCGCTCGCGCGAACGTCCTGGCGCTGGAGTCCGATGCCGAAGCACCTTTCCTGGCACTCAACATCGGGACTGGAATCGGAACAGACGTCAATCAATTGGCCGACCTGGTTCGCAGCGAGATTCAGAATCTGTGGAATTCATCCGGACACCAACGGAAGATCCCTGATTGCCTGCACGGTCCCGCTCGCAGCGGAGACTTGAGATCAAACCTTGTCAGCGCGAACCGTGCTCAACAGGTTCTTGGTTGGCAGCCCAGCGTTTCACTGAAGGCAGGAATTCGAGACACTGTAACCTGGTTCGCGAATCAGGTAGCTCGCGTCCAATGAGTCCGGTGCTCTACCGGCTCCCGGACTTGTCCCGTGGGCTTGACGGCTTCTGCACTACTGAGTCACCCAAACATTCGTGCCACGTGGCGAACACGCGGCCTTCGAGCAATTCATCAGTGAGGAGACGATTCGTCGACTTTCAAATTGGGAATGTTGTAGACATCGTCTTCGTAGATCTTGTACACGATGTCGAGGACACCGATTTTCTTTGACCGTCGAGCGACAGGTCTGACCGATGCAAACGGTCGCCCCAGTTCGGCGTATTTCGCCATCAGGGCTTCGTGATCTTTTAGGACGTGGCGTTTGTTGTAGTCGTCGCCGTCTTTCACCTGGATCATCTTGCGGATGTCTTCGTCAGTCAGCACGCTATTACAAGCGAATGACACGTTCCTGATCTTATACCGCACGCCTTCGTCAATGTCATAATGGATTTCGACAGTCGCCTTGTCATCCGCGAATTGCTGTTTCGGAGTGATCTTGACGTCGAAGTAACCCAGGCTGTGATAATAATCGCGGATCGCTTTGAGATCGTCGCCGATTGTTGTCGGATCGTATTTGCCACTGAAGTAATTCAGGATGCGAGTATTCGTCAGAGTCTGGGTTTGCAGCAATTGATCGCTGAAGACCTTGTTGCCGTCGAATGTCACTTTCGTGACTTTAACCTTCGGCCCCTCATTGATGTCAAAGATCACAGCGCAATCAGGATCACGATCGTCGTGGCCCCGTTCCAGTTCAACAGTCGCGAAGGGAAAGCCCTTTTCCTTGTAGAACTCTTGAATCCGGCGGGCGCACTCGCGATTGACGCTTGGGTCATAAGGCTGTCCGGGAACCAAGTGCGTCATACGGTCGAAGACCTTTTGCTTGATCTTCTTGTTTCCGCGGTATTCCACTCTTCTGACGATCGGGCGTTCGAGCAAACGGAAAACCAGAGTATTGCCACCATCCAACTGGCGAACAACTGGTTCGACCGAGGCAAACCAGCGAGTTCGGATCAAGGCATCAACGTCGTCCTTGATCTGCTGCTGCGTCACCGGCTGACCGGGGCGTATTTTCAAGTGCTTGGCGATTTCGGAATTGGGAATCGTTGTGTTTCCTTCGATCGTGATTGCGGAAATCGGCACTTCAAGGTTCTGATGCTGCCGGAATCTCTTCGGAACGCGTCCGCCACCACCCGTGGCACTCGAAATGTCAGTTTCCGGAAGCGCCGTTTCCAGCAAGTCGAGTTCCACGTCGTTGATGTTGCACATCATGAATGTGAGCGTTCGCAGATGCTTCAGGTCCTTCAGTTCGACGTATCCTCCTCCGACAAGGTCGAAGTTTGTCAGCCAGAGTGTTTCCAGTTTGGGTAATTCCTTCAGGCGTTGCAGGCCCGCAATGCTGAAGCGCTGGGCTTTGGCGGGGCCGGGTACACCGCTGCCGTAAAGGTCCACGCGTGTCAGCGTTTTGATCTTCGCGAGATGCCCCAGAGATTCGTCTGTTAGATTGGCCGCTCGTAAACTGAGATGTTCAAGTTGCTGATGGCCAGCGAACGACTGGATTCCGGCATCAGTAATGACAGAACTGCTGATGTCCAGTCGTTTCAGTCCCGGCAGGGTCGCGATATTCTTCAATCCGGCATCCGTGATGCCGCAATAAGTCAGATTCAGTTCACTTAGTAGCCCAAGTGTGCTGACCCGGTCTGCAACCGCGTCGTCGACATTGAGATTTCCGAGACCTAGCGAAGTCAGCTTCGGAAACCTCAACACATCCGCCGGAACGTCGTGACCGACAAGCTGCAGCGATTCCAGCTCATCCAGCCCGCTCAGATGTCTGATTCCATCTCCCGAGATCTGCATCCGCCCGAGTTGTTCCGTTGCGACATAGCTGGAGAGATCCAACGACCTCAGCTTCTTCAGCGTTCCGATGGATTTCAACGCTTCATCGGACAGACGACCTTCCTGTTGGATTGTAAGTGCTGTCAGTTGTGGAAGTTTTTCAAGCAACTTCGCACCGGCATCCGTAATTCCGCATCCGCGGATAGAAAGTTCTCGCAACGTGGACAATCCGACAAGGCTTTGAAGGACGTCATTTCCCTGAACTTTTGAGTTCCCGTATTGATTCGACAATGCGAGCTTGTCCAAGGACCGTAGCTCGGCGAAATAAGCCAATCCAGCAGGCGTCACTCCGTTCGTCAACTCGATGTCAAGTTGACGCAACTTCCCCAGAGTTTTGAATTGCGCGAGCATTTCGTCCGTCACGATACCATTCGTCGTGATCGAAACGACATCGTTGCCGTCATCCAAGCTGGCCAACAATCCTTTGTTGTAGTGCGGTTTCATCCAGTCCGGCAGGCGTCCTGCAATATGTGCGTGCCACAGAGCATCGCTCTGCTCCACGGCCGCGCGATCCATTTCCTTCGCATTCTTTTGCCGCTCGTTGTCTTGTTTCTCGACCGGGCGTACAACCCCGTTGGGATCCGCCACAGATTCCACAGTGGCCTTCACCTCGGTCTTTGTTCCCGGCTGAAGCGACACGTCTGCAAACGTCACCCAGTGCCGATAAGGCCGCACGCGATACTCAAAGCGAGCGAGTTGTTTCCCCTCGGAAAACGGCCCGATTTCCCATTCGCTTTCGTCGAGTTCCAACCCGTCAACGTTGCGGATTTGTGAACTGAAATCGCGGCGTTCCTCCCCATCGGTGTCAACCGCGCGCAATTCAAACGCGTGGAGCCGATCACTGCGTTGCGGTTGTCGAAGGACCAGAACGGTCCGCTGTGGATCGTCCTGGCTGCTCTCGACGCGCTGAAGTTCGATCTGTGAATAGCTCGAACGGTAAAGATCGTCGTCGCCAGGCGGGTTCAGAATCTCTCCTTTGGCGCTGATTTGGAGCCACTTGCCCCAGGGTTCATCCGTCAGTCCGATGCGCACGTTATCGGACGGGAACTGCGTCTGGTCACGCAAGCGAGTGCTGATCCTCATTCGATAGATTTCCGTGACGGGAGCATGCACATATGCGGCACCATCGCCGGGAAGTTCGAGGCTGAACGAGGGCTGACGCCGCAAGCCGCGGAATTCCATCAGCAGATCATACGCATTGGAATCGATCGGCTTGTCCGTCGGCGTGCGCGTGCCACTCATATTGCCGCCGAACAGGGCCACTCCCTTTGGCCAATCACCGACATCGCCCATTTTCATGCCATCGGGTCGCCAGCCAGCTTGCGATGAAGCCTCGTTCTTCGTGATTCCCACGAATTCGACCTCTAGTCCGCCGGGAATCTTTACGACATGACTGGCAGATGGATTCGCGCCAGCTTCTGACGGCGAGAGATCGTTTTCGGCGTGCGCCAGCCACGTCATCACTGTCAGCGTCCACGCGATTCCGAGACTGGCGACCGTGACGCCGCCCAGCAACCACGAATGAACGGCGCGTACATTCAACTCCGACTGATAACCGAGCAGCCGCGCGACCCGTTGCCTGAGTGTCGAAGGACGGTCGCCCGTCGCCAGCAGGCTTGTGACCGCGAAGGATTGTCGCCGATTGGCGCCACGCAGCAACTCAGCCTGCCGCCCCAATTCCGCCACTCGTAACAGGGAATGGACGTAGTCGAGCGGCAAGGCGCCGGATGCCACGACCAGATCATCACAACAATGTTCACGTTCATCTCGAATGCGGCGAGAAACCCACCACACCGCCGGATGAACAAACAGGAACGATTCGATGATGCGCTGACAAAGATTCACGAGGTGATCGCACCGCCTCAGATGCGCCAGTTCGTGGGCCAGGACCGACTCAATCTGCTCGACAGACAGACCGCTCGCGATTGTCAGCGGCAATAGAATCATCGGCTTGAACACGCCGACCACTGTTGGCACAGTCACCTGCTCGCAGTAAGCCAGCAGCGGCAGCAGCTTCAGGCCGAGCGCCGACGCCTGCCTTTGCAACGCGGCCACCAGCGCCGCATCTGTCACCGGCACTGCTCGACGTTGCAATCGCCGTCCACCCCATAGTCCGACGATCAGTCGCAACAGCATCAACGAAACGCCGACCAGGTACAGACTTGTCAATTGCGGCGCGAACGTCTGCCACCAACGCGGTTGTTTCGTGTTAACCCCGGGATTCAGCATGTCACGGGATGCCGCACGCTGCAGACCCGTCCCGAGTTCCGTTGGCAGCGGATGAATGGCGGGTAGGCTCTCGTCCGCAGCACGATTCGATATCGTTTCCGTGCCCGCCATTCCTGTTTGATCTTGCGACGGCCTGACGGCCGCAGGCTGAATTGACGCGACAGTCTCGAAAGGCATCGCGAGGTATTCCGGTCGGATCATCCAGCAAAACGTCACGAGGGGACACGCCGTCATGATCAGCAGCGCGAAGACCGCCAGCCAATATCGGATCGATACCGACTTCACAGCTCGCAATCCAGTTGCCAGCAGGATCGCGACGAGCGTCCCCTGCCAGAGGAAATGCGCCAGCGCAAGTATGAATGAAGAACACCAGTCACGTTGCAACCAGCCGGACATGGTTCATCCCCTTAGAAGGGTGAGTAAACGCGAAGGATCACTTTCGTTCGCGGGTTTTACGATTGATCAGCGCACGGATCTGCTTCAGCTCTTCATCGTCAATCTCGGATGTTTCCAGCAGATGCTGCATCACAGCGGTCGTGGATCCGCCGAAGACGCGATCGACGATGTCCTGCAGCAGATTGCGACTCGCTTTCTGTTCGCGATACGCTGCTTCATAGACGTAGCTGCGACCATCCTTCTTTCGTGTCAGATATCCCTTGTCGGCCATGATCGACATCACAGTCATCACGGTCGTATAAGCCAGATCGCGCACAGCGGCGAGCGCATCCCGAACTTGCCGCACAGTCGCGGGCTCAATCTGCCAGATGACCTTGAGGATCTCAAGTTCCAGTTCCGTCGGATGCCTGGAGGGGGGGCGAGCCATAACGTTCCTTTTCAACAGCCGATCGCTGGATTGTTCATGTTCGGCAGCCGGCGGTTGCCTGCACGGATTTACTATTTCGTTAGTAGTTTAGCGACAAACGCTGGCGTTGCAATACTAAATCAATAGTATTTCGTGAAAGACCGCATCCCGAACAATCTCTCTTGATTGTGCAGACATAATATTGTATAATATTTGTCCGCTACACTTTTTGGAACAATGCGCAAGGAGGATTGTTGTGTCACCCGTGTCTGCGATCAGCACGAATGTCTTGGTAAGACTGAACGACCGGCCTTCGTCGTTCATCCAGCCTCGGACTTGGTGGCCATTTTCTACGCAGACAGGACTTCTCATGTTTTGGACTTTGACGCTTTCTCTCCCCGATCACAGGGACTCATTCGTCAAGAAAAATCGACGTAACATATCGTTGAACCGCTCGGAGCAATGGGTTTTGACACGAGTAAGACGTATCTGACTACCCTGTCTGTTCTTGCGTCAACAACCGCGTCAATTTTGCCAAACGCCCGTCCAACCAGACAAACGACACAAACACAGCAATTAAATCAAGTTACGCTAGTTTCCATGAATTACAGCACTCCGCTCGAAATTCACCCCCAAGCGCCAAGTCAATTTGAGTCCCTGTTTTGAAACTTACGTCGACAGGGCATGGAGAAAAGAACCTCGGTCCCTGATCTCTGCCTTGAAGCGTCCTCCGTCGATTTCCCAGCCTTTCGTAGGCGTGTTCAGGTGAAACCGGAGTTCTCTTGAGTGAAGTGGATCTTTACTCCCAATAGTCTTCCCACCTGTCTGCGAAGGCTCTTTTCAGTTTCTCCATGTAGGCATAGGTCTTGATCTTGGCCATCCAGACATCTGTGCCACCGTTGCCGCCCTTGCAAACAACTCCTTCAGCAACGCCGTATTTGCCCATGCGCACATCTTCAGCAAACGTGCCTGTAAGTCTGCCTTCGTATACGACTTTGGCAATCTGAAGGTGTCCAAAGTCTTCGACAAACTGTTTTGGGCCGACCATGCCGAAAGTGTCAGCCCAAACGTCGAATAGGACAAGTTGCTTCGGGTCATCAGGCTTGTGCAGTCCTGCGAATGAGTTCGATCCAAGGTATTCTGTGAACACCCTAAAACTTGTGAATGAGGCGTAATGTTCATTGTCCTTGAAGACTCTCTCCAGGCCATCGGCAATGGTGGAAAGAAACAGGGCAGCACACCCATCGAGATTTGCATGGGCCACCTTGAAACGATCCAATCCATTGCTGGAAAAATCGAATTCATCCCGACGAGTGCCAAAACTGTGCCACCCAAATTCCTTTTCCCAATCCCAATGAAGATTGGAGCCGTCGTATTTCTCGAACGCTACGCAACGCCCAATCGGGGTGTTTCGGCTCCCTTGGATTTTCGGGTAGAACAACATGTCCAGCCTCAAGTCTTCATTGGTTGCTGCGAACTTTCCGCATCAGTTCCCTATCTGTTAGACGGTTGTAACAGTTCGCAGGTTCGCCTCTCGACCCGTCTTCAGCGCAGGCGAGGCGGCTCGAGACTGACTCTCAATTTGCGCCTATGAAAAGAATGACGCGTTGATCGGCTTTCCTGTCAACGGAGCGACAGGACTACAATCAGTAATCGACGGCCTACTGGGTCTCAATCTGGCAAGAAGCCGCATAGAACTGCCGCGTCATCCCTTGCGCCAGAGCGTCTGGTCGGTCCGATCTTCCAGGGTGATTTTGAGTTCGTTCAGCTTGTTGCGGATCAGGTCGGCAACCGCGAAGTTTTTGCTCTTTCTGGCGTCGGCACGGATCTGGATCACCAGTTGCATCAGGCCGTCCAGCAGCCCGTCATCGGCGGTCGCCGCCTTCTGCTTCGCAACTCGGAATACTCCGAGGATTGAAGAGAGTTCTTTCAACAGCACCATCCCGGCGGTCAGGGCGATAATCTTGCTCTTGTCTGCGGCTGCCGTATCGAGTTTGTTTGCGTCGATGAATGAGTTGAGAGTCTTCCTCAAATCGAACAAGACTCCGACACCGCCCCCCGTATTGAAATCGTCATCCATCGCATCCAGATAACGCTGGCGCAGTGCTGTTAATTCGGCAAAGAACGCGGCGGGGTCGCCCGCCAGCGCCGCGGATTCACCACGCTTCGCCGCTGTCGGAAGTGTATAGAACGATTGGCCTGCAATTCGTTCGTAGGTTTCGAACAGTCGATAGAATCCCTCCAGGCTCTTGCCTGTTTCGGCGATCCGCTCATCGCTGAAGTCGATCGGGCTGCGATAGTGCGTCGCCAATAGGAAGAAGCGGATTGTTTCAGGATCGTGTTTTGCAAACAGTTCCTTCACCGACGCGGCTCCTTTGGAGCCCGCCAGCTTGTTTGCTTCCTGAGCCTCTTTCGCCGCGGAAAGATCTGCCGGCTTGTCACCCTGTTTGTCGTGCCCACCGCCGACCTTGCCGGCCGCACCACTGGCCTGCATCAGGCCGTTGTGCAACCAATACGTGGAAAATGGCTTTCCCGTGCAGCTTTCCGATTGAGCCAGTTCGTTCTCGTGATGCGGAAACATCAGATCCAGGCCGCCGCCGTGAATGTCGATCGAATCCCCGAGAATCTTCTTGGCCATCGCAGAACATTCAATATGCCATCCCGGGCGGCCCGGCCCCCAGGGACTGTCCCAGGCCGGTTCTCCCGGCTTGGATCCCTTCCACAATGCAAAGTCCGCGGGATGCTGCTTTCCACCGTGCGTTTCCGCGCGCGTCCCAGCCAGCATCTCGGTCAGACTCCGTCCGCTCAGTTTGCCGTAGTCTTCGTCCTTCGTGCAGTTGAAGTAGACATCCCCCTCCAGAGGATAGGCGTAGCCCTTTTCGATCAACGTCGAAATGATCTCCTGCATTTCCTTGATGTGCTGCGTGGCGTACGGGAAATGGTCGATCCCGTCGACGGCCATCGTCTTGAGGTTGTCGAAATAGTCCTGAGTCATTTCCTTCGCCAAGGCTTCGACGGTGACTTTTTTCTCGTTGGCTCGATTGATCAGCTTGTCGTCGACGTCCGTGATGTTAACGACCCAGGTCACTTTGTAACCACAATACGTCAAATAACGTTTGATCGTGTCGAAGATGACTGGCCCGACCATGTGGCCGATGTGCGCTGGCTTGTAGACGGTCGGTCCGCACAGGTACATCTTCACCTGACCCGGTTCGACCGTTTGAAAATCTTCCTTTTGACGCGAAAGTGTGTTGTACACGCGAAGTGGCATGGTCCCGTCTTCCCTGCTGACAAAAAGAGTCCTGTGTGATCAATGAACGGCAGCGCTGCGAGTCAGCAGCACCACGGCATCGGCATCCATCGCTTCCAGCCGGCCAACGGGGCCGACCTTTTCTCCCGTCTTGGCTTTCACGTTCACTCGGTCGGCGGAAATCTGCAGCATCAAGGCGAGTTCCGCCGCAATCGCCTTCTTATACGGAGACAGCTTGGGACGTTCCGCATGAACCGTACAGTCCAGATTGACGATTTCCCAACCGCGCTGCTTGATCGCCGCGATGGCGGCGTTCAAGAACACTCTGGAATCCGTCCCCGCCCATTGCGGGTCGCTGTTCGGAAACCACTCACCGATGTCTCCGAGCCCCGCCGCACCAAGAATTGCGTCTGTGATCGCATGCAATAGCACATCCGCATCGCTATGACCGTCGAGCCCCAGTTCAGAATCAATCGCCAATCCGCCGAGCACGAGCGGGCGGCCAGCGACCAGCCGATGGCGGTCGTGTCCCAAACCCACGCGATACTCCGGCACGGACATGTTGAATCCTTGAACTGCAAACGACCTGCAAAACCGCGGGGATGATAGCTGCGACAGCGAATTGTGACAATTGGACCGACTGCACGGGCGATCGCTCACGCCCGCTCGGAACTCTAATTGACACGATTCATTGCGTCACATAGATTCCCGCGCCTGTCTCTCCGACACCAATTCAAAATCCGTCCCTCAGGATCGCGTGTGTTTCCGCACGTTCACAACGCTGCGCTGCGCCGTCGATTGCCGCTGCTGGCATTCGCTTTGGGGATCAGTGTCTTTGCAGGTTGTTCGTTATTTCCATTCGGAGACGACGTCAAGACAATCGGTGTCCATCGAACCGTATTGCCCAGAATTCAAGCCTCTTCCGATTCGATTCAACTGGAAATTCGGTTTATCGAGCGTCCGGCCGACGATCCACTGTTGGGGCAGGCACTTTGGCGGGAAGTCGATCAAATTGCCGCCATCCCGTCGGAAACACGAGACATGCTTCAGCAGAACGGGTTTCAAGTGGGTCATGTCGCATCCAGCCCGCCTCTGGCCGTTCAATCATTGCTGGGCCTTGTGCATGATGCCGGTCCCTGCGATGGCGGGGGTGGAAAGCAGAAGGATGGGACGCGACAGAATCTACCACCTGGTTTTGACACCGAAATTCAGGCCACCGAACCGATTGAGAAATGCACCGTGTCGATTGTCGAAGGACAACAGTCGAAGACATACGAGTATGAACAGGTTCGCTTTTTGTTCCGCATGAAATCCGTTCGATTGCATGACGGATGGGTTCGCATCGATTTCCAGCCGGAAATCCACCACGGGGAAATGCGAGTTCGTCATACGTCGACCGACGAAGGGTGGCAATATCGCAGCCGACAAAAGGTGGATGCCCGCCACGCTCAGCAATTCAGCCTGACACTGAATGTCGGAGAACTTGCGATCATCACCGCGGTCCCTGACCATCCGAATTCGATGGGAGAAGGGTTCTTCTGCCGAGACGAGGATGGCAGTAAACGCCAACGCCTGCTGATCGTGCGAGTTGTCGATGCCGGAAAGTCCTCTGATACATACTAACGATGCGTATCCGCGATTGCGTTGGCGGTGACGCATTCGTACAGGGCGGTTCAGTCTTTCATGGTGGACAAATCAGCCGTTGGGCGTTCGCCCACGGTCCCTGAAGAAACCGGACGCTAACGCGTTCCGGCTGATGGCCCAATTTGAACAACTGAACCGCATGTTCGCTGGCAGGCTGCGACACATCTGGCCATACTCGTTCCTCATGCCACACCTGCTGTTCATCGATGACGAACAAAGTATTTGCTGGGGGCTGACAAAGCTCGCCCAGCGGATGGGACATACATCAGAAGCCGTAGGATCCGCGGAACTCGGATTGCGGTCAGCGGGAAAAACGCGTCCCGACGCGATCGTGCTCGACGTACGCCTGCCCGGAATGAGCGGCCTGGAAGCGATCGAAAAGCTTCACGACCTGGTTCCTGACGCTCCCGTTGTCATTATCACCGCTTACGGCGATCTGGAAACGGCAGTGGAAGCGGTCCGACGCGGCGCATTCGAATACCTCGTCAAGCCGTTCGATCTTCAACTCGCGGAGCGGACAATTACGCGAGCCTTGGCAGCAGCCCAGACCAAGGGGGCCGCAGCAGTCATGCCTGAAGTTTCAGTTCCTTCAAACGAGACCGATGGAACGAACATTGGAAACGAAAGGATCGTGGGGACGTCGGCGGCGATGCAGGCCGTTTTTAAGCAGATCGCCCTCGTGGCCCCTTCCTCGGCCTGCGTCCACTTGCGGGGAGAAAGTGGAACGGGAAAAGAGCTTGTCGCACGAGCGATCCATCGTTATAGCCGCCGAGCCGATGGGCCGTTCATCCCCGTGAATCTGGCTGCCCTCAATCCGTCTCTCGCGGAAAGCGAATTGTTCGGGCACGTCAAGGGAGCATTTACAGGAGCCGACGTTGCCCGCAAAGGTCTGCTGGAACAATCGGATGGAGGAACGATTTTCCTCGACGAAGTCGCTGACATTCCCCTGGCGCTGCAGATCAAACTGTTGCGAACTCTGGAGCATGGCGAAATCTGGCCGGTTGGGGCCGACAAACCTCGATATGCGGACTTTCGGCTCATTTCCGCAACCCATCAGGATCTGCGGCAAAAGGTTGCCGAGGATTCATTCCGCCATGATCTTTATTTCCGACTGGTGACGTTCGAACTGGAGTTGCCCCCCTTGCGCGATCGACGCGAGGATATCGCCAAGTTGACGCAGCATTTTCTCAACAGGCTTTCCGCACGAAATGGAATTCCCAATGCCACATTGGAAAAGGAAACCTTGACAGAACTCGAACAGCGCCCGTGGTTCGGCAACGTGCGTGAATTGCGCAACGCGATTGAACGTGCCTTGGTCCTTGCGCGAGGGGGGCCTATCGAAATCAATCATCTTCCTCCTGCTGCGCTTCCCGCAATGGGCGCCACCAAATCCGTTGCAGGTGGACTAAAACAGGTTGTCGAAGAATGGGCTCGATCCCGTTTGACAACGTCATCGGAGGGAGCAGACTTGTACCTGCAGTTTCTGACATTGGTCGAGCCGCCGCTATTCCGTACAGCCGTGGAACATTACCGGGGCCAGGTGGCTGCTGCGGCTCGCGTCCTGGGATTGCACCGGACAACACTCAAAAAGAAACTGGACGAATACGGGATCCAAGGCAAAGACGAACAGCCATGACAGACTGTTAAGGCACCTGCGGCGGTGAAACCGCAACAGGTCCACTGATCGGTTCCGGGGCGCGATCGGTTCTTAATCGACCTTCGCTCAGAAACCGCAACGTCTGTTCGATGACTTCGGAATTCCCGAGTAAGGCAGCATGAGTCGCGGCGACGGTCGAGAAATCCGCAGCGCCGGCCAGTCGGGTGCTTTCCACCGTCACGGTGCCATCGTCGTCTCCAGGGATAAACGGATTCCAGCCGGCCGAGTGCCCTCGGGCTCCCGCAATCACTGCGAATTCACACTTGGGAGCGGGTAGCGATCGGACCAATCCGTCAGGGTTGGTGACCAGTTGACGTCCCCCGGGTCCCGAAGCGACTCGCACAAGCGTGGACCGATACAACAAGTCGGCAAGTTCCGCTCCGTGATTGGGAGTGCCGATCATGACCACACGTTTGATCCTTGGATCGCAGTGCTCGGCAAAGTACGCTCGAGTGACCAGCCCTCCCATGCTGTGGGCCACGATGTCGATTTCTTCGATTCCCTCCAGCGATTCGATCGACTTGTGAAGGTATTCCGCTGCATCCGGAATGCTCACTTGAGTACTGGGATAATTGAACCGCAAGGGTAGAAAACCATCATCCTGCGCAGCCGTGGCCAGGGTGGACATGCATTTGGAGGACCGCAGTATCCCATGAACCAGAATAACGGCTTTTCCGGTCATCGCCGGGAGTTTGTCCCGTTTCCGAATGGCGGCCATTGTGTCCTGGCACGCTTTCAAACTCCCCGCAGCCTGCCGGTTGTCTTCGACATCCAGCAGGCGATAGTGCTTCGTAAAGACATTCTGTTGAATGTGCCATCCCTGGAAAAACTCGACGTCTCCCCAGAATTGTCGCCCTCCGAGTGTTTTCATGGCCAAATCGTCCTGAATCGACTTCCGAAATGCGTCCGGCATGACAAACTCTGGTGGTTCGGCGCCGGTGACTTCGCCGGAAATCACAACGACCAGAACGCAAAACCAGATCATGCGCATCATCAAGAACTCCTGAAAGCAGTGGACCAGCAGGCAATTCTGGTAAAACCGCCGTCTCACGGAAAGCCCAGTCCCGTTTCTTTCGGCCGGATTCTGGATGAGAATTGACTGGTTGCACGAGCCCCCCTTTCGCTGATAGACTCCGCTTTCCCTTGGGGCGATTAGCTCAGCTGGTTAGAGCGCCATGCTTACACCGTGGATGTCGGGGGTTCGAATCCCTCATCGCCCAGTTTGACCACATCAGGCTTCGGTACGCACAATGAAATGATCCCGACATTCCTGCCGGGGTCGTTTCATTGTTTCGTCGTCCGTTTGCATTGTCGGTGCCACCCACTTGACCAATGACGTTGATTGCATCCGCCAGAACTGCGGGGTCAATGTTCTGGGTCAATGTCGCGAATGTCCTTAATGACACTTCGCCCGTTGATGCTTTGCCGCCACTGATCGAATCCCCGCCAGTCTTCCGCATCAAGACAATCTTTCCAGACTTCTTTCCGAAGCTAAAAACAACTTGCTAAACCGAGTTTGGCGATGGAATCACGAAACGGGCGAGGGTTCAGAAGTCGCCGCTTCGTTTGAGGTCTCTCTAAGCAGGGTGGCCGATGATTGGGAGCAGTTTGCAGCAGGGAACAATGACTGGAGCTACTTGGTTTAGTGCGGTACCGCAATGCGGTTTCAACCAAAGCGATTCTTGGTGACGACCGACCGAGGGACTCAGGATCCGTTGGTTGGAGTGAGCTTCACCCGGCTTCCTCCTCATACCATACCGAAACGAACCATACTGACCCGTGCAAGCTCCCACCACTGCTGGATTGCTTGATATCAATCATCTTGATGCGCGGATTCTCGCTCAGCCAAGCATTGATTTCGTCCTCCAAGGCACTGGCATTCAAGGCAGTGCCTAACATGACCGGATTGGTCTTCCAAAAGAGCTTGACCTTCATCGGAGAGTTCCCTTCGCCGCCTGAAGCCAAAGATCAGCCAGGCCACCATGCTGCCGTAGCGCTATTCTGCTCTATAGACTTGCCGACGTCGAAACGCCCAAGCTTGAAGTCCAATTATTTTTTGGGAAGAGCTTCGCTTTGGTTTTGTCGTGATAGAAATCCTGAGATTTGTTGATGGCCCCGCGCTGTCTGATTCACAATCAAGATGCCTGACAGCGATTGCATCCGGCCCGGTCCGCCGCGTTGCGACCAGCTAGCCGGTTCGATCTTCAGAATCTGCTGCATCAAAACCGAAGAAGCCTGTGTAGAAGGGAATTGTTCCTTGATGCGGTAGGCGCGCAGTTCCAGGTGAGTTGCCGCGTCTGCTTGAGATGTCACGACAATCAACTCCGGATATTCCACATACCAACTCAAGCCCGCGGGAACCAGAAGTTTGTCCAACAGTTCGGAAAGTGACAGATTCTGGGCGTTCACGTCCACCACGGCCGACAGCACATCCGGACGGATTGTGGCCGCGTTCGCGGTATGGATCTGGACACTGGTTTCCGCTTCGATCACATCCAGAACATCGGACAAGTCACTTCTTAATTCTGCCAGCCCTGTCGGTTGCGACAATGCCTTGCGAACGAATCGAGGACTCAGCCTGTCACTGGAACTGCTGAATTCGAACACATTGCGAGCCACTTGTGCATCCGATTTTTGGGATTTCACCTCGACTGCCCGAAACAGATCGCCGATCAGAGTATGAACCCCGCGGGCCTGAATCACGGTCAATCGCTCGCCGTCGATTTTTGCCGTCAACTCTTGTTGTTCCGCGTCGGTTCTGCCGGAAAGGAATCTATTCGTG
>Ga0206824_10143_pt1 | contig 24292 bp, 19 predicted proteins | sample Alteio_BWOrgCont_82_FD_152874 | JGI IMG/M metagenome (GOLD analysis project Ga0206824, IMG submission 152874) | Enriched cells from forest soil in Barre Woods Harvard Forest LTER site, Petersham, Massachusetts, United States -... | ecosystem: Environmental > Terrestrial > Soil > Temperate forest >...
GCGACGGGGATCTGGGCATCAATGAGATGGCTGACGAGCATTCTCTCGTATCCGCCGGAAGCTTCGACGACGGCCAGTTGGAGGGTGGGGAATTTCCGGAGTTGGTCCAGGAGTTGGTCGTACCCCTGGGGATCGTTGTTGAAAGTCCACGACTTGGACAGGGGTCTGACATGAACGTCGAACTTGCCCTTGGCGATGTCAATTCCAACCCAGACTGGAATAGGAAGCAAAACTGTTGTGATGGTATTAACCCTGTCTTGCAAATGCGAACTCGTGGCGGTGTGAGCCGGTTCACGGTTCAAGCGGCTGTTCGGGCTCTTACCAGAGGAGCCGTGGCGATCTTGCTCTGCGACGGTGTTTTTAGCACCACGACGCGATCGATCTACCACGCTCCGGGAAGCCTGCGGCTTTTCGCTTGCGCTCAAAGCCGCAGGCTTCCCGGTCTCCACTACACGACGTTTACTTCGTTTTGGCAACATACAAGACAGCAAGCTTTCGCACAGGATCACTGATCGAAGACGCAGACCTGCCTGACGGGCTTCGGGGGAATTGTCCTCGACAACAAACTGTGACGGATCGCTGACGAAGCGCGAGGGACTGCTCGTAATCGGGGCCACAATCGTATGGTTCAACTCTTGCAGATACGAATCCGCCAGCACCACCAGAGCAGGCCGGACCTTGCTGCCCTTCCCGTCATTGAACGGATAGTCCATCAACACTACGTCCCCACGCTTCATAAGGCGCGCCTTGGATCAAGATCGTTGTAGATGTCCATGATCGGATCGTCCCATCCGGCGTGGGTGCCAACATCAAGTAACAGCCGGCGTTCGTCGGCTTCGGATAGTGGTTCATCCGTCAACAACGGCTTGATTCGTTCATAGATTTGAACGGGCAGGATCACATACTCGATGCTCGTATCTGGATCGACGAACCGCGGCGGTTCCTCGGTCGCCAATTGGACTTCGCGCCGTTGTTCTTCGGTGAGCGATTGCACGATGAATTCCTCGACTGTGGAAGGGATAGATCCCTCCGTTCCATTCTACTGGTCGACGGACAAAATGCATTCTACGGGGCCAAATTCGCCGTTGCGAGAGGATTGGAGTGTTACAAGAAACACAACAACGGAAACACGGATCTTCGCTAATTGACACTAATTCAAACCAGCAAAAGCGAGATGCCGAAGACCAGTATGGCTGTTGACGATTTGGTCCTGATGGTTGCCATTCTCACCAGATTGAGCCGTACACCTTGCCTCCGACGACGGCGCACTTCACAATTGAGGCTTCCGCTCGACGATGACGTCCTGATCGAATCTGAAGGACGGACGTGTCGCAGATTTGTGACTGAATGCATTGATGAACTGGTCTTGGGAAAGTTGTGCCATGCCGCTTTATGAATACGCCGTTGTGAAACCTGACGGCTCGTACGGTGAGACGATTGAAGTGTTGCAGCGATTGGGTGAACCTCCGCTGACGAAGCATCCCACGTCGGGTGAACCGGTCGAACGACTGATTTCCGCCGCCAGCGTGCCTCATCCGCCGGGTGACAGGATCAAAGGGGACATCAGCAACAAAAGTCTGGAACGGCAGGGCTTCACCAAGTACCAGAAGACTTCCACTGGAAAATATGAAAAGGTATTGGGAGATGGTCCCGATCTGATTCGAAAGGAAGACCACGTGTGATGTCTTCGCGTCCCGCCAAATCACTCGCCGATCCGTCCGCTCTTGCCAAGATTGGCGGGTTGGAGGTTGTTGCGAAGCTGCTTGTCGAAGGCTACATGATCGGGCAGCACAAGAGCCCGTTCAAAGGGTCATCGGTCGAATTCGTTGAGCATCGGCAGTACTACCCCGGCGATGAGATCAAGCACATCGACTGGCGCGCCTTTGGCAAAACAGGAAACTACTACGTCAAGGAATACGAAGAAGAGACCAATTTGCGGTCGTATCTACTCGTGGATTGCTCGGGGAGCATGGCCTATCGGGGTGCGACGATTTCCAAGTTCGACTATGCCCGCCAATTGACCGCGGCGCTGGCGTACTTGCTGCTCGCCCAGCGCGATGCCTGCGGGTTGATCACGTTCGATACGAAGATCGAAGACCGCTGGGAGCCATCGACGAATCGTCAGGCGTTTCAGCAGATCGTCAACTTGCTGGAAGCGCGCCGACCGGGAAAAGAGACATCACTTGCGGAAGTGTTTCCACAGATCCTCCCCTCACTCAAACGGCGCAGCCTGATCTTCCTGATCAGCGATTGTTTTGATCGGATCGAACCACTGGCCGCGGCACTCAAGCTGTTTCGAGCAGCGCGGCACGAAGTGGTTCTGTTTCAGGTTGTCGCTCCCGAAGAAGAAGAGTTTTCGTTCAAGCACCCAACTCAGTTTCGCAACCTGGAACGATCCGGCCACAACATCCTGGCCGATCCGTATCGGTTGCGGAAACAGTACCTGAACAAGTACCGGCAGTTTTGCGAAGACCTTGCCAGTCAATGTGGTAACGCCGGCGTAGAGTATTTGAAGCTGAGAACGGATGAACCGTACGACAAGGCGCTGGGCGCCTTTCTGGATATGCGAGTTCGGCGGAAGGGACGTGGCTAGGAATGCGAATTGGGGCCGTTGCGGTTGCTCATCCGGTGATTCTCGCACCGATGGAGGAACATACCAATTATCCGTTTCGAGTCATCTGTAAACAGCTTGGCGCGAGTCTCGTTTGCGGGGAGCGAGTCGACGCGTGTGACGTGGCCAAACGCGATCGGCGAGCATTAAAACTGTTGCACACGGCTCCGACGGAACGTCCCGCCGTCGGTCAAATCAGCGGCAATGACCCATATATCATGGCTGAAGCGGCCAAGGTGATTGCCGAACAGGGGTTCTCGATCGTCGACTTGAACTTTGAATGCCCGATCCGGCGGTTGATCGGGCGCGGCGAAGGAGGGGCGCTGATGGCGGACCCTCCAGCAATCGCGCGCCTGGTCGACGCGGTCGTCCGGGCAGTAGATATTCCCGTCACTCTGAAAATCCGTTCTGGGCCCGATAGCGAACGCGAGACGGCTGTTGAAGTGGCTCGATTGGCGGAACAGGCGGGAGCCGCCTCTGTCGACGTACACGCGCGCAGTGTTGCTCAGTCGTATGTTGGCGGACCCGACTGGACGGTGGTAACGCGGGTCAAACAGGCGGTGAAGATTCCCGTCCTGGGAAGTGGCGGAATTCGCGAACCGGTCGATGCCATCCGATTTCTGAAAGAAACAGGAGCCGACGGCGTGGCGATCGGTCGAGGCTGCCTTGGTAATCCCTGGATCTTTCAACAGACCCGTTCGCTCGTCACAGGTGGAGCCGTCATCGCACCGCCCAATCTTTCTGAACGTGCTCGGATTCTGCTGCAACTGGTGGACGGTGAATTCGACTTCTACGGAAATCATCTGGCGCTGAAGCGATTGCCGCGCGTGGCCTGTTACTTTGCCAAATTCCTTCCGAACTTCGCCGAGTTTCGAGACGCTGCGCAAAGCGTCAAGAGCCTCCAAGAGTTCAAGCGACTCGTGAGAGAATACTTTGGCTGAGGATCAGATAGAAAACATCTTCGGATTGCAAAATGAAAAGCGCCTCGCCTTTTATACCGCTCGCGACAATGAATGAGGCTTTCACCTATTCTGTTCTCGCGATCAAATGTCTGGCTTTCGCCCGAGCGGAGTATAGTTAACTGTGACTCTCCCAAATCCACGAAGTTTCATTGATCTGAACCAATCGCACGATTCCGGTAAGTTTCTGGCCGATCAAACGCACTTCAACGAAGTCTGATCGCTCTTTCATCCATTCGAACGTGCCGGTGTCCCAGGCAGTGACGCCGCCGCGATCACCGCTGACAGGCCCCTCATAGTCGAGATACATCAGTCGATGTTCCGGCAAGGATTCTGCCGGAATCTTTCCTAGTCCCTCGGGTTTGTGCAGCAATCGCCAAGTTCGACACGAAGATCCGCACTCAAGCAGGAAGTCCCAGTGGAGAAAAGGATGATCGTGAGTCAGGATGGCGAAGCGGGGCATGACATGTAGCGTAGCGACTCAAATTGACAAATGCCCATTGGCAAAACTGAAATCTTCGCGCATCGCCACGATTCCAATTCGTTGCGGCGCGGGGACAAACACCGGCCCCGGCTTGCCCGATGGTATCTCGTTTGCATATCGTGATACGATTCCAAATTCTTGAGTCTGGGAATTGTCGTCTTCCGGAGATCTGGTTCGTGCATCCACCGACGCCTCGTGAAGTTTTGGCCCTGTGTCGAGAAAAAGAAATCCGTGCCGTGGACTTGCGGTTCATGGACTTTCCCGGCACTCAAAAACACTTCACGATTCCAGTCACGGCCTTGACTGAAAAGAGTTTTGAAGACGGCTTCGGATTTGATGCGTCGTCGATCCGTGGTTGGCAGGCGATCAACGAAAGCGACATGCTGGTCGTTCCCGATCCCGGCACGGCGTTTGTTGATCCGTTCATGGGCAAGACTCTGGTGATGACCTGCAACATTCAGGATCCGATCACTCGAGAGGACTATGCCAAAGATCCGCGCAATGTTGCCCGGAAAGCCGAAAACTACATGAAATCGACCGGCCTGGCGGATACCGCGCAGTTCGGTCCGGAGGCCGAATTCTTCGTCTTCGATGATGTGCGGTTCGATCAGAATGAACACGAAGCGTACTATCATCTGGACAGCGTCGAAGGACAGTGGAACCGGGGTCGAATCGAGCCTCGTGGGAACAGTGGGCAGAAGGTTCGCTTCAAGGAAGGGTATTTCCCCTTGCCGCCGGTTGACACGTTGCAGGAATTGCGCACCGAAATCATGCTGGCGCTGCAAGACTGTGGCGTTCCCGTCGAAGCGCAGCACCACGAAGTCGCCACGGCGGGACAGTGCGAAATCGACATGCGGTATGGCTCGCTGATCAAAACCGCGGACAACCTGCTGCTTTACAAATACATTGTCAAGAACGTGGCAGCGCGACATGGCAAATCGGCGACCTTCATGCCCAAGCCGCTCTGGAATGACAATGGTTCCGGGTTACATCTGCATTTTTCCCTGTGGAACGGGGCCACGAATCTGTTTGCCGGCTCCGGTTATGCGGGACTATCTGAGACGGCCATGTTCGCGATTGGAGGAATCCTGCATCACGCTCCCTCGCTGATGGCATTCTGTTGTCCAACGACCAACAGCTATAAGCGGCTGGTTCCCGGTTTTGAAGCACCGATCAATCTGACGTACAGCAGTCGTAATCGGTCGGCCGCGATACGAATTCCGGTCCATACGCCGCGACCTGAAAACAAGCGAATCGAGTTCCGTTGTCCGGATGCCTCTTCCAATGGCTATCTGGCGATGTCGGCGGTGTTGATGGCTGCCATTGACGGAATTCAGCGGCGGCTGGATCCTGGACGACCTCTGGACAAGGACATCTACGATCTGGCTCCGGATGAATTGACGGATGTTCCGAAGACGCCGGCTTCGCTCGAAGAATCGTTGACGGCATTGCGTCGCGATCACCAGTTCCTGCTGCGTGGCGATGTGTTCACGGAAGACGTGATCGACACGTGGATCTGGTACAAGACGGAAAAGGAAGTCGGCGCCCTGCGCCAGCGCCCGCATCCGTATGAATTTGCGATGTATTACGATATTTGAAGTGGATGGGGGATAGCCATAGAGTGCGTGCAGTCTTCGGAACAGACCTGAATCGAATCGTCAGGCGGTGTGTTCCGAAGACTACACGCACCCTACAATGAAAAGACAATTGCCACACTATCCACTCCCCCGGACTCGACCGATTGGCCCGTGCTTCGCATAATCTGACGCGTATTCATTTCTGGAATTCGCGTGGGAGAGGCTGTCGTGCCGAGTTGGGCGGTCGAGTTGGGCGTGATCTTGCTGATGGCGATGCTGAATGGCTTCTTCGCCGCAGCCGAAATTGCGATCCTCACGGCGCGCCGCGGGCGTCTGGAACAATTGGCCGAAGACGGTGATGGATCATCGGCCGTTGCACTAAGCTTGGCGCGTGATGCGGATCGATTCCTGCCAACAGTGCAGGTGGGGATTACGCTCGTGGGGACATTTGCCGCGGTCTTTGCCGGGGCAAGATTGAAAGATCCATTGGCCGACATCCTGAGACAAATCCCGCTTTCCTGGATCGAACAAAAAAGCGACGGTTTGGCTTTCGGCATGGTTGTGTGCGGCATCGCCTTTTTGAATTTGATTCTTGGTGAGCTTGTTCCCAAGCGAATCGCCTTCCAGAACGCGGAACCGATTGCGAGATTCGTTGCGTATCCCATGCTCGTACTGCAGCGCGCCTCGAGGCCGGCCATTTGGGGGCTCCATCAGACGACTTCACTGGTTCTCAGACTCTTGGGACAGAAGATCGAGCAGCAGCGGACCGTTTCCGTGGAAGATATTCAACACCTGATCGAAACTGGTTCCGAGACAGGCCTGCTCGAAGAATCTGAACACAAGGTGGCGATGGAAGCGTTGCGACTGGGAGATCGGACCGTCGTCGACATCCTTCGGCCTCGCATCGACATTGATGCCGTCGACATCGACACGCCTGCTGATGAGGTTGTGGGGGCGATTGCCATGTCAGGCTTTTCTCGCGTTCCCGTCTGCGAAGGAACAATCGATCACATTGTCGGGTTCGTCTACATCAAGGATGTGTTTCTGCAGCAGTATCTGGGCCGGCCGATTGACTTGCGACGACTGATCCGACCGCCATTGTTCATCCCCAAATCCGTCACGATCAGTCGATTGCTGGAAATGTTTCAGGAGCACAAGACTCAGTTGGCATTCGTCCTGGACGAATACGGCGGCACGCAGGGAATGGTGACGCTGGAAGATGTGATGGAAATGCTGGTCGGCGAAATTCATGATGAATTGCGCCACGAGCGACAGGCCAAACACCATCACGAGCAGTCGATCGTGAAACGGGAAGACGGAAGTTTATCCGTCGATGGAACAATAAACCTGCACGAATTGGAGCAGGCGTTGGAGGTCAGCCGCTGGCCGGAACCTGTTCCGCGTGGAATCGGGACAGTATCGGGACTGGTTCTGGCCCTGTTGAAACGCCCTCCCAATATCGGGGATGTTGTGAACTGGAGCGACCTGCGAATCGAGATCGTCGATATGGACGGTCCGAAGATTGATCGGTTGCTGATTCAATCCGAAAACCTTATTGCATCTGAAACAGAAGAAAACGAATCCAAAGCCGGGAGTTCACCAGACGTTACGACCGACAAGCGGTGAGCTTCGAGGAGGAGACTTATCAAATTGAAAGCGGGCGTAATCCAAAACTTAATTCTCATTTGGGTGGGCATGTCGCTTTTCCGGGCCTCAGCCTACGGGCAAGCAGATTCTCCGCCATCGCTTGATGTGACAGACACGCCTGATTCGGTCTTGATGGCTTTGAAAAACCGCGATGATCGATTTGACGACTACCGCCTTGAGTACACGCGAACCCGAACCGAAAATGTCGATCCCGCAAAAAAAATACTCAAGGAGTTATTCAGGCGGTCAAAATGGCAACACTCAGCAACAGAAGATGTTCTAAGCCCGCAATTGAAGCAGCAATTGTCCAATCCGCCCGCACAATTTGTGGTTGAATCCAAGTGTACTGAATCACTTGTCGTACGCGGTACAGTCGCCGCATTCGAACATTCAGCGGAAGAGCGAAGGGTGGTGGGTGGCGATCCCGAGTTACAGAATGTCTATTTGGAACTCTCTGGCAAGCCTGCCGACCTAGAGAGATGGAGCAACGCGGCGGGGAAAGTTCAGAGTTCGGTGAACTCCAATGACGAACACCTCTTGTTTGTTGCGACGGACATGGCCAATGTAGCCACCGTTGATCAGCAGCGAATGATGAGCGAGTTTGCCCTTGGATTTGGATTCGGCAAACGGCTCATTCAATTGAAAACCGTGGCGCGTTTGCCCGACGATATGCTTCAAGTCACGGGATTGATCACGGTTTGGCAGGCGGACGAGAGCAAATGCCAGCTCCTAATTGACGAGAAACTAGTCGTTCGTGAGGCGAGAATTCAATCTGACGTCGGTGGAAATCTGCATGAGTTCGAAACTCGGGCATCTGGTGAATTCGATCAGCAGATTCTACCGATTTTACCTGCATCGGGCCATTTCCGAAAGTCTTGGTTGGGAACGAAAAAAGAGGGGAAGTTAACTGGAATCCCCACTGAAAAGGCAAATTTCGAATTGCGACTGGTCGCGGTTTCCCACCCGAGTAGCGACTCAGAGTTTCAACGAATGATGACCTTCGATGTCACCGATAGGACGGTGGTCCGTGATGTGTCGAAAGGCAAAACAATTAAGGAGTCGCATCGGAAATCATTTCCTTCTAACCCATCCCGAACCGTTTGGTGGGTTCTAATTTTGCATGGGGGGATGATCGTCGTACTCGGCTTAGTTCTCTACACCAACCGGCGTAGGCGTACGTCGCTGCAAGACGCCTCATCACACGAAATTGGAGAGTTCTCATGAAGAACAAAGGATGACGGCCGCAGGTCTTTGGTTGTTCGTCGCTGGAGCGAATACGTCCTCACCGACCCAAAGACGTTCCAACCAACTGCATTCTTACAAGCAATCTCGCCTTCGGCCGGGCAGCAATACTGTGCCAGCCCGCTCAAGCATGCGATTCAGACGCGTTGCAACTGTCGAGACATGCGCCACATGGCGACGAAGTACAGAATCAGGCTGCTGACAACACCGTGCAGCACGACGGCAACTCGCATCACAAAATCCGGCTGCACGACACCGAGCCATTCCAGTGCCGCGTACCAGCGGAACAGGCTGATCCCGAAGACCACGGGGATCGCAATCAGCCAGATATAGTGATAAATCAGCGGGACTTCCGATACGTGAAGAGGAAACAGCCACTGCCGCACCGTGAGATGAGCCCCGCCTGTCGCCGCCTTGAAAAAGTCCAGGACGGAACCGGGTGACGCGGCGGCAATGGTCGACGCGATTGTCTGGCGATGTTTCAGGAACCCAAGCCAGACTCCGCAAAACAGCGTGATGTACAATGATTGTGTGACCAGGGCATGCACATAGACAAATGTCAGTGAATGTTGTGAATCGAGCAGAACGCGGACGTATGGGTTCCCCTCCATCGCCAGGTCGGGACTGTGACCAACTGTCACGGCGATGTCAAACATGGCTCCTCCCACGATGAACGCTGCTCCACACCAGGAGACTCCGCGCGGCAGTCCTGTTTCCCCCTGGCTGACCAGACGGTCGAGCAGGATCAGCGCCAGCAGGCTGATGGCGGGCAATGAGTAGGCGGTGTAAAGATGCATTCGCCACGTATCGATCTGCCAATCGTCGAACAGGACGCGGCGCCAGTCGACACCCGTGAAAGATTGCAAAGTTGTCCAGAAGCCATGCCCGACGATGTTGGCGTTTGTCAGCGAGAGCAAGAACAGATCACTCGCGATCCAGGTGAGCAGCACACCCGACACGATCATGAATCGTCGCAGCGTGACATTGTGGCGCCAATAAATGATCGAGTCGTCCGAATTCTGTCCGCCACAATTTGCAGTAGATGGCATGGTGACGTTCGGTCCTGTTAATGGAGGGCGCCCCTTCCGGGTGAAACATTACAAATGGCCCCTGCCGTTTCTCAATTCTTGTCGCTGGCCCGCTCCTGTTGAGTTTCCTGAGTCGTCGCCTTGTAGTTTAACCGAATCGTATGTCGCTCCGTGTAGATTTGCAGCATCTCGCAGTTGTCGGACAGATGCAAGGCGAAATATGGCTGCAGCAGCGAATCTCGCAAATTATCGATTTGCCGTCCCGTCCGCTTGTCGATGACCCGCAGGATTCCTTCCGCATTCTGACCCGCCATTCCGTCGCCGATGGACTTCCTCCACATCTGAACCAGAACCGGTGCGTTTCGCGATACTTCCAGGGGCATCGCCTCGGAGTCCAGGAATCGTTGCCACGAAATCGTTTTTGATTCACGATCGATGCCGTATAACCAGCCGTTCACAAAGGCCAGATGCAAGCCGCCCCAAACCTGCTCCGCCTGAAGAACTGGCAATCGGGGGACCGGCCCCGAGATCGCCAGGTACCAACGCTGCGCATCATGCACGCAGACGATCCGTTCGATCTTTTCTGGAACCGGGATTGTCAATGCTTCACCCAGCGCCGCGCCGCTGTCAGCCGACAGAATATGAAGCAATCCCGACTGTTCGATAACACCCAGGGTGTCATAGTCCACCGCGAAGGGAACGGAGTTCATATCGAAGGTCCGTTTCCAAACGGTGGAACCATCCCGGGCATCAATCAACTCGATCCCGGGCACAGGTCGACGGACTGCAACCCAGCTTCTGCTGTCATGCTGCATCAGCAGGTCATCAGGTGAAGCATTCCAGGCTCGCTCTTCCAGTAATCGCCCATCAATCGCACTCAGAACCTGAAGCGATCGTTCTTCAATTCGCCACAGATAGACTCGCTCGTCATCACCGAAGGCCTGGCAGTTCGGAGGCAGGTCCAGACGTTCCCACAGCGTGCGCCCTGTTTGTGTTTCTTTGGCCACCAGCCGGGCCTGAGATCGATAGCACAGATAACCCGCGCGGACTGGACCAAGCCCTCCGAGACTGTGACCCAACCCGTCGATCACGCGAAAGCTTGCGGAACGGATTCCCGCCTTCTCAGGAACGTATTCGAACCCTGGTGGGTCTCCGTAGAATTCGCCAGCGGACGCCATGTCGAACTGAAACGAGGGTTGAGAACCCTTTTTGTCGATGTTGGGCTCGCCGTGGTCATTCAGGGGCAGAAATCCGAAGACTTCAGACCCGAGTCTCAACACCAGCAGTCGCCCCACACCATACGCTTCCACCAGGTCGAAGTTTGCAAACATCGACCGCAGCGGCCGTGGAGTGCCAGCCAATGCTATTTCCCAAGGTTCCGCGTGACCGTCTCCGGCAAAGCGAGCTTTCTGTCCGCGTCGATCGACAGAGACGTCCAGTCGATCGAGCAAACTGCCAGGAACCGTTTGAATCTTGATCGGATAATTATGAAGACTCGAATCCAGATTTGGCGGGCGTTGCCTCGGTCCCCGTTCGACTGTGGGAATGACATCGGGCCATGGATCTGCAATGGAGGACAACAATCGTCGTCGCGTTTCGCTGTGTGCAGGATCCTGCGCCAAGTGTGCCGAAAGCGTTTGTCCGTCGGCCATGCTCATCCCTGGATTTTCAACGAGCAGTCGACGCTCGATCGCTTCGGCTTCATTTCGCCATCCCGATCGAACGAATAGCTCTGTCAATTGGTATGCGGCGCGTGCCGATGTCGTCCGGTCATACGAACCCATCGCGGACAAAAGAGTGGGCTCCACCTTCGCAAGTGGACGCGCAAATAGTGCGGGCGTAGGGTCTGCCACCAGGGCTCGACGCCCCCATTCCAGCGGCAGCAACCGATCCATTATTCGCTGCACGGCAAACGGATCCTGGCTGCTGCGAGCCGCAGTCAATCGACGCTGCAATTTCGATTCAAGTTGATGCAGCAGTTCCAAGTTTCCATTCGGTCGTCTCGATCCGGCTTCAGCATCGTTAAGGATCTGTTCAATGGCTCCGAGCAGCACTCGATCCGGTCGAACAGTGCGACTGGAAATCTCATTGGACGTCCAATCTCCCAGCGAGAGCAAACCGATGGCATCGACTAAATCGAGTCCCTCCAAAAAGCAGGTCATGGCGCCTATGGAGTCTTTTGCCATCCACGCGGCTTCACCTAACGTACGAAGTGCGGTCAGTCGCTCCTCATTCGATTCACATAAACTCAGAAGCTCGCGGCCCAAGTCCTCGCGATCATGCTGGTTCTGTACCGCCGTTGCGTCATTGTCTTTGAGCGATCTTAGAACGGCGACGATCGCATTCCGTCGCAGTTCCTTTGCCGGGACGGTGGCGATGGATTCCAGCCTGGAGCGGGCCGCGGCAGGGTCACCGGACTGAAGATCGAGCCGTGCCAGAATGATCGCATTGGCTTCATCACCATTCAACCGCCATTGATTCAACGCTTGCCGCCGCATGGTGTCGAGAAATGGAATTCGCATCAGCGACTGATCTGTCTGAGTAATCCATCCTCCATCGCACGGGATCAGCGTGCCCGCCACAAATTCCGAATCCGCCACCATGTTGCGCAAGGAACCGTTGCTCAAGTCGATGACCGCCACGCCACCTGCACGACGAGGTTGGATCAGATACTGCCCGACAATTGCGCCCCTCCCCGAGATCTCGCCGGTTTCCGCACGCCAGCGCACAAGACCGGTCCGCAGGTCGTGAGACCGAGCAGCCATCGGTTCTAAAACGATCGCCTGATCGCCGCTCACGCCTGTGAGATACAAAGCGCCACTTCGCGCAGCACTCCACAAGGGAACTCCGTCGTCAGTGCTCACGGCGTGAAGCTGGCTGGAATCGGGCGAAACCATGATCGTGACACTGCGCGACTGGGATGTGGCCTGGGGTTGGCCGGCATTTGCACCCGGGATGGAAACGGATTTCGTCACGCAATTTACTTCGCGCCATTCATTCCACCACGCGTCCGGCTGAGCTTGCATCGCCGGACCGTTCAGCAGACGGATCGGCAGATCATGCTGTATGACGGGATAACGAAACGCCCACACGACGCTACGGGTGATGGGATCGACGGCAACCAATGAGCCACTGACCGTCGGGCAAAGCAACACGCCGTCTACCAGGGTGATGGGACATGCCATTCGTCGACGTGATACGGCATCAGCCAGGTGAGCGGGGACAATTCCCAACGGGACAGACCAACGCAGGTGCCCCGTGTCGCGATCCATGGCGAGCAGGAACAGTTCATCATCGCGCCGCCCCATGCCGAATAGCGCATCGTCGACAAACAACGGAGCGCCTAAAAATGCCATTCCTCCGAAGACGTCAGCGGGACCTCTGGGCTGGCCGCCAATCTGCCAGCGCAGTTCTCTGGACGATACTTCGTAACCAAACAACCGATTCCAGCGAACACCGGTCTGCGGAATATTCTGAGATCCGGGACGGGGCGGACCTGCAAAATCGATGTTGGATCGATCTGGTTGCTGCACAACGACGACCAGGCGACCGTCCGTCGTTAACGAATTGAATACAGAATCAGCTTCGATCGTCCGATGCCATGCCCCTGCCAGCAATGGTCGATTGGAACCCGCACTGTGCAGCGGTCCGGTCGACTTGGCAATCCATCCATACTCCTGATTGGGTAGCGACCACAGCTTTTCACCCGTCTTCACATCATAGGCGGAAACGTCCTCCATGGAACGTGCCAAGACGACGTTGCCGGCGACAACAGGCCGAATGGCGAGCGACGAAACAACTCCCTGCTCGCGGAAGTATCGTTGAATTCCGGGTATTGCTTTCTGTATTTCAGCGACGGCTCCCATTTCCGTAGACCAGACTGGCTTGAGTCCGGGTAACCGCAACGAAGCATCTATTGTCGAATTTGGAATTGCGTCTTCCCGGCCCTCTCGATTGGATTCATGCAGTTGTTCCGCAACCCGCTGACTGGGGATGACTGAACGACCACCGATCGTCAGCGGGGTTTTGGTATTCAGAAGATCCGCGTGCTTGATGGCAGTTTCTTGAGCCTCGCCGCGGCGTTCAATAGCAAGTAAAGACGTGATTCGGGCTAATACCGCAGTCGTTCGCAGAGCTTGATTTGATCGCGGATGGTCGACGAGGTGGGAAAAGCCAACTGCGGCCAGTTCATGTCGCCCGGCATCCCTGTCCGTCGCGGCGAGTCGCTGCAATGCCTCCAATCCCGACAGTGTTGTCCGGTGTGTGTTTGCAAAGCCGACGATTTCTTCGTTCGAACCATTCAGAGATAGAGTTGTCCAGATCGCACGGGCTGTTCGATCAAGATCCGCTTCCAATCGCGTACGCAAGTCCGCTGGAAGTCGTTGTGACAGTTGCAGAGCTCTGTTTCGTGAAGGAACAACTGGTCCCATGCCGGCATCGCCAGCGAATGACTCTCCAGGGGAATCCAGGATTTGCTTCAACAGGTCTGCAGCAACCACAAATTCCTCAGTCTGCAAATGCCTGATCACCGCATCCAGCGATTGCTCAATTTGGCGATCCATCGGGAAAATCAGAGCGCTCGCCGAGTCATTTGCGGTTTCGCGAGGTGTTTCAGAGCGACTTTGGGATTGAGGGGGAGCAGCAAGAGTATGGCTGGGAACAAGTTGCAAAATCACCAGGCCAAACGCCGTCAGGGCGATCATCCAAACGATGCGACGATGTTGAATCGGCATGGCGGGCTGCCTGACAGGCGGGACGTCTGGACGAACCCCTCTATTCTCACCAGAGTTTTGGGCTTCGGCAACTTGCTTTTTCCAGAAATCCTTTCCAGAAAATACATTCCAAAATTCTTTCGATCTTTCCAAACGACAGTGCTAGTGGCGCTTTTCTGGTGAGTCGTGAGCTGCTATTCTACCAGTTCTTCGCCCCTTCTGAGGGAGGATTTGGTTCGATTGGGTATGGAGAAGTGACTGAAATGTCCAAGAATACGCGTAAAGTCAATAAAGCGAATCACGGAAAGCGACCAGCCAGTTCCAAGGCTCGGAAGTCGAAACGACGAAAGTTGGGGATCTGATTTCGTATTCACCTCGGTGCCGGAGCAACTCCAGAGCGCTGATGTGGACGAAAGACGAAGGCAGTTAGAACAAGGCGGGACGATGCCCGCCTTGTTGCATTCTTTGCAACTGATGAGTCGACAGTTGAATGCGTCTCCTTTCGTGGAGGATTGCCAGCGGCTTCGGTATTCTGTGACGCGTTGAAATATCCATCCCATCAACACACCTGGAGCCTGCACATGCCCACATCATTCAATCGTCGCGAATTCCTGAAGACTGGCATGGCTGGCATCGCCGTTGCCGCCTTGGGCGGCACCGCAATCGCTGCTGACGACAATGGTCCGTACCTCGGCTTCAAGATGGGGATTCAAAGTTACTCCTTGCGTGATTTCAAGGCAGAGGCGGCTCTGGAACACACCAAGACACTGGGCCTGGAATTCTGGGAGTCGTTTCCTGGCCACCTGCCGATGACGAGCGTGCCGAAGCAGATCGAGGCTCACAAGGAACTGGTCAACAAGTACGGCGTCACAGTCGTTGCCTATGGAGTGCTTGGATTCAACGAAAATGAGAATGCGGCTCGAGAGAAATTTGAATTTGCCAAGGCCATGGGAATCAAATCTCTGAGTGCCGATCCAAAACCCGACAAAGCGACGTTTGATCTGTTGGACAAGCTGGTTGCCGAGTACGACATCGCGATTGCCATTCACAATCATGGTCCAGGCCATCAATACAACAAGATCAGCGATGTGGAAAACGTCGTGAAGGATCGCCATCCAAAAATCGGCGCCTGTGTCGATACCGGCCATTATCTGCGGAGTGACGAAGATCCCGTGGAAGCCGTGCAGCGCCTGGGCAAACGAGTCTTCGGATGCCACCTGAAGGACGTCAAGACCGTCGAGCAGGACGGGAAACGCCAGAAGCAGTTCAAGATCGCCGGTGAGGGAGATTTAAACGTCGTTGGACTACTGAAGGCGCTCAAGTCGCTGGATTACCAGTACTGTCTCGCTTTGGAATACGAAGAAAATTCCAAGAATCCGATGCCAGACCTCGAAGCCTGCCTCGTTCATGTTCGAGCGTGTGCGGCAAAGGTGTAGGTGCGAAACGGATAGCAGACAGTGATACCGAAGAAGCCCGGTTATTTTGGACCGGGCTTCTTCGATTGCGTATTCGCGTCATTGCCGCTTTCAAAAGAACGAAGCGTCATAAACGGGCGGCCTTCCTCATCATGTACCAACCGATGACGCCTACCGTCAGCAGCATTACGACGTACTCCTGCGGACCGACGTTTTCCCACTGGTTCAGCAGGAACACCTTATAGAAACGAAGGTAGTCGTCAAAGCTTTCGTACATGCCGTCATCCGGGGTTTGGCGCGCAGGGCGATCACGTTAACTTTAGGCCGGAAATCACCCTTCGGCAAATTGGCACTTTTGCCACGTTGGTTGGTCCAGATTTTTCGCAGGGAGGATTTTCAATCCGTCCTACTGGATCAATTCTTCGGCAAACTCGTCACAACCAGATTGTCCCGATGAATGACTTCGTCGTAGGGAACGGTGCCGAGAGTTCGTGAAATCTCGTCCTTCCGCTTGCCGGCAATTGATTGCGCCGCGGTGTGGTCGTAATTCGTCAGGCCGCGCGCGAACTCGTCACCGGTTTGAGCATCAACCAACGCCACGACCTCACCCTTCGCAAATTCACCCTCGATGCGGATGATCCCCGCGGCCAGCAGCGATTTACCCTGACGTTCCACAGCATGACGCGCCCCATGATCCAGCACAAATCGGCCTTTCGGAGGCAACGTATATCCAATCCAGCGCTTCCAGGCGGAAGGTCCGTCTCCCTCGCCCAGGAACAACGTGCCAACGTCTTCGCCCCGCATCAACTCATTCAATATGTCGGGGCGTTTGCCGTTGGCGATGATGACGTTCACTCCGTTGGCAGTTGCGGTGTGAACTGCTTCCAGCTTGGTTTTCATTCCGCCAGTGCCACGAGAACTTTTGGAGGCGCCGACAAGGTTCAACAACTCTTCGTCGAACCGCTCAACCAGCGGCAGACGCTGGCTGGCGGGGTCAGACGGATCACCGGTCAGCAAACCATCTACCACGGACAGAATAATCAATAAATTGGCCTGAATCGCGCCAGCCACCATCGCCGCCAGTCGATCATTGTCTCCCAGTTTAATCTCTTCGGTGCTGACGGTGTCGTTCTCATTAACGATCGGAATCGCATGGTATTCCGCCAAAGTCAGCAGCGTATTCCTGACATTCAAATAACGGGAGCGGTTTTTGAAATCGTTCGCCGTCAGCAGCAACTGTGCGGCATGGTATCCGTGCGGCCGAAAGGCTTTGTCGTAAATGTGTATCAAATGCGCCTGGCCAACCGCTGCCGCGGCCTGAAGATGAGACAGGTCCTTTGGACGCTGCTTCAAGCCCAACAATCCCATCCCCGCTCCGATGGCGCCGCTGGAGACCAGGACCAGCTTACGACCAGACGAACCAATCGCATACAACTGTTCCGCCAGCGAATTAATTCGCGCGGCATCCAACTGGTCATCATCCGTCGACAGCACATTCGTGCCAACTTTGACAACGACTGTCTGCGAGCGAGCGATAATCTCACGGCGGCGAGCAAGAAGAGGATTTTCAGTCATTGACGTGTGCGTACTCTGATGCGATCGATAGTTCGGGTCAGGCTGAACCTGACGAAGATATAAACCGAATCGAAGCGCCGCCACTCCAAACCAGCGGTTCGGTTGGTGGCAGCCTCCCGAATCAGTATCATTTAGTTTGCGGTGCCTTCACCGTCTCCCCCCGCCCGACCAGAGGACACTTCCTTGGCCGACCTGTTCCACGAATGTGGCATTGTTGCGATCTATCATTTGCCCGGTGAAGTGAATCGGCTCGCCCCCAAAGGTGATCCAGCTCAGGTTTCCCGGCATATTCCACGGCTGCTGCTGGAGATTCAAAACCGCGGACAGCTTGCCGCCGGCATGACTGTCTACCGGCCGGAGCATCCTCAACTGATCGATACCTACAAGGATGTCGGGACGGTCACCGAGGTTTTTCACCTGAATCATCAGGCGGAAGCGACTGCCTTGATGGACAAGTACGCGGGTGTCGCCGCGATCGGACACGTCCGCTATGCCACCTGTGGAACCGATGACCGTGGCAATGCTCAGCCGTTTGAACGACATCACATCGAAAAGCACAAGTGGTTTTCGTTCGGCTTCAACGGACAGTTGGCGAACTACCAGCAATTGAAGCAGGAAATCCTGTCTGAGCGGAATTTCCATCTGGCTCGAGACACGGATACGGAAGTCCTGATGCACTTGATCTGCCAACAGTTGTCCGGTGACCGTCTGCCGGCGCTGATTGACGTGCTGACGCATCTGAGTCAGCGACTGGATGGTGCCTGGAACATGGTGTTCCTGAACGCGCTGGGTGAAATGGCGGTCGCTCGTGATCCCCTGGGAATTCGCCCACTATGCTATGCGGTCGATGGCAATCTGTTTGCGGCTGCCAGCGAGAGCGTGGCTCTCGCCAATCTTGGGTTCAGGCAGGAAGACATTCGCAACGTCCCACCAGGACACGCGGTTTTGATCCAAAATGGCAAACTGGAAGTTCGACAATTCGCTCGTAGCGAGAAGCGCTCCCACTGCTTTTTCGAATGGATCTATTTTGCCAACGTCGCCAGTACTCTCGACGAACGTAGCGTTTATCTGACACGCAAGCGGTTGGGGGAGGAATTGGCCCACCAGGAAACATTGGCTCTGGACGATGATACGATCGTTGTCCCTGTTCCCGACACGGCCAAAGCCGCGGCCGACAGCATGGCTTTCACTTTGAAGGTGCCGTCGGTGGAAGGTCTGATGCGGAATCGCTACATGGGCCGGACATTTATTGAAGGGACCGATCGCGAAGGGAAAGCCCGCATGAAGTACACGCCGCTTCCCGAGGTTCTGGGTGGCAAGCGTGTCATCTTGGTGGAGGACACGATCGTTCGTTCAACGACCATGAAGGTCTTGATTTCGCAATTGAAGGATCGCGGGAAAGCCAAAGAGGTGCATGTGCGAGTCGCCTGTCCTCCGATACTGGCGCCGTGCTTTTACGGCATCGACATGTCGACAATCGCGCAACTGTTCGCCCCAAGGTTTTTGAAGCCGGGTGAGCCGTTGACGGCTGAAATCGAAGCCCGCATGGCGGACGTGATTGGTGCAGACAGCCTGCGGTACCTGTCGTTCGATTCGATTGCGCGCAGCGTCGATCTTCCGGGGGCGGCCCTTTGCCAGGCATGTCTGAATGCTCAATATCCGACCACGGCTGGCAAGCAGTTGTATCAGTTGGAGTTGAATAAGGTCCCCAACGCGCCGGGCGGTCGAGCATACGACAAATGACGGATGCGAATCATCGGGTGGTTCGCATGTTTCTTGCTCCCATAAACTTCACGCTGCCGAACGTATCATGCTGAACGAATACTCAATTCAGATTCGCGTCAGGTATTGTGAAACAGATGCGATGGGTTGCCTGCATCATTCGCAGTTTTTCAACTATTTCGAGCAGGGCCGCACTGAACTGCTGCGCGCCGATGGCGGGAACTATCGCGAGATCGAAGAAGCAGGCTTGTTCTTGGTGGTGGTCCGGTTGCAATGCAGCTATCACGCCCCTGCTCGCTATGACGACCTGCTGACACTCGTCACGCGCGTCGAAAACGTCTCCGCAGTAAAGATCGACCACAGCTATCGATTGCTTCGCGGAGACCAGTTGCTCGCTTCCGCAACGAGTACGCTGGCCTGCGTGGATCGCCACGGAAAAGTGGCTCGATTGCCGGAGTCGATCAGTCCGAATGCGTGATCCCTGGTTCGTTTTGGAGACGTTATGCCGCAACTCTGAGCCGGGTTGCATGGCAACCCGGCTCAGGTGACAGGCAGTGAACCAGCTCAGTCGTTCTTGCCGGGCAGTTTCCCTTCCTTGATCAAGTCGCCGTAGACCTTCCCGTCGGCGTTCTTTTCAACGATGGATTTTTCCCACGCGTCCTTGAAAATCTTCATCGCTTCATCAGTTTTCATTGCCTTGTCGGCTGTCTGGAAACCCTTGTGATCGAACCGGTCATGATAAGCAGTGCCAAAATCATTCAGCCCGTGTCCCTTGGCCTTTTTGTCCGCTCCGGGCTTATGACAGACGTCGCATTTGGATTTCAATCCTTCGACCGTTTCGAGGAACGGTTTGTAGTCTTTGTTATTCTTGTATCCATCCACCAGATACGTGGGTATTTTCGGAAACGCATGTGCATTGGCAGCCACATAGAATAAAACGATCGATGCCGCCAGGGCCTGCTTGAACTTCATCATCAATGCTCCTCGGGTTCTGAAATTGAAAACAGACGTTGAACGGTCTATGGATTTCCGGGGACGGGCATGTTCCCTTCGGTTCCATCTGGCGAATTGGCATTCTGTGTATCGTCCCATGGTGGTGGTCCGGGATCTTCGTCACGCAAGCGCTTCTTTGCATAGGCCACATGCACATCGGCTTCTCTGTTGTCTTCGTAGAGCGTCCTGATACTGGTCCAGATCGTTTCGGCTTCGCTCAGCTTGCCCGATTGGCGAGCAGCTTCAGCGTCTCGGAGACGTTTGTTAAGGAACGAAACGAGACTCTCGCTGCCGAACTGCGCGTGGAGCTTTTCGACAGCATCTTTGGCCAGCAGCACGTAGATGCGGTCTTCTTCCTTCGTCCGGAACAGTTCAACGATCGCGCTGAATTTACGCAGCGCCGTGACATTGTCACCGAATTTCAAGAATTTTTCCGCGTTCAGATATTGGCGCTCAGCTTCATTGGCGGGAGCTTTGCCCAGCTTGACGCGAGCTCGCATCTGGTCCAGCGTTTCTCGCTTGTCGACTCCCACAATCAATGTCTGCGCCTGTGAGGAGTGATGTCCGTTCGGATATCGCGCCAGTTGCAGTTTCAGGAAGTTATCGCGCGCCCGCACGTGATCCGATGTATATTCGGATTTTAGTAACCGTTCGGCTTCGGCCATCAACCGATCTTCACCCCACGGCAGGAAATGCCAGACGATGAATCCCAGCACCAGAGTCAAGCAGGTTACCAGGAACCAGGTTCGTTCGTAGATCGGACCGGTTTCGGCCTTCTTCTTCTTTTTCTTCTTGCCCAGGGCGGCCTTAAGCTCCTCGGCTTTTAGCGCTCCTCCGGTGGCCTGTGGACTGGAGGCCAGTGTTTCGGCCATGATGCTTCGCTGCTGACCAACCTTTTGTCGAACTTCCTCAATTTCCACCTGCAGCGCCAACGCATCGTACGGTCGATCCGCGGGATCCTTCTCGAGCAGACGAAAAATCAGGTCCTCTACGAAACTGGGGCAGTTGGGAACCAGGGATGTGACGCGGGGCGGTTCTTCCTGCAAATGCATCATCAGCATTTCGCCCTGATTATCGCTCTGAAACGGAGTCTCACCCGAAATCATTTCGAATAACACGCAGCCGAGCGCATACAGATCCGTCTTCTTGTCGACCGGTGGTTTGCCGCGAATCTGTTCGGGTGCCATGTAGGCATAAGTCCCCACCGTTTTCCCGGCCACAGTGAGCGCCGTGGCCGTCGTATCCCGGGCAATTCCAAAATCCGTCAACTTGATCTGACGGTCTCTTGTCATCAGCAGGTTGGCTGGCTTCAAGTCTCGATGGATGACGCCCGCATCGTGGGCGTGTTCCAGAGCCTTTGCAACCTGCATCGTGATATCGAGCGCTTCCTCCCACGGAAGCTTTTTCTTTTGGCAAAGGTATTCTTCGATGGAACCGCCCACGATCAGTTCCATCGCATAAAACCGTTGTGCCCCAAATCGACCACCACCGTAGTAGCGGACGATGTTCGGATGCTGCAGCTTCTTGAGAATGGAGATCTCCCGCTCGAAACGGCGCTGAAGCGCTTCCGAATCGGAAACCTCGGGCGACAACACTTTCAATGCGACTTGCGCGCCGTTTTTGGTGTATGTGGCACGGTAGACGATCCCCATACCGCCGACACCGATGCGGTCCCCCACTTCAAAGGGTCCAATCAACCGCTTGGTCATGCCGCTCGATCCGTCTCTATGATAGCGCTGCTGCGAACTGCTGGAAAACGATCCGTAGAGACCTATTCTGAAAACGTGGCGGGAAGAGTGCAATCGTGGATCGAATTCTCGGCACGGATCAGAAGAAGCGTGGTCGAGCGCTTTGACCATGGACACTGCACGGTGGGGAGTGAGACATTTGATCGCGGGAGTAGGATTAGGTAAATGCCTCATTCTTGGCCGCGAGCGGTAAATATACTGCCAGCCGAGCACGCATCAGGCAGCGCGACGCTCGCTATGACTCGGCTCCTGTCGACAGCAGGCCACCGACCCTGTCAGAATTCCGCGTTGCGCATGTTGAGCCCATTCAATTTCCGACAACCGATCGAGTGGGATCTGCAATGATACGGTCAGGAAATGTTCGGGGCGAACGCCACGCGTCATCCACAGCAGCATTTCACGACTGAAAAACGGAGTCGGATACTCGACCGCTTCCAACCGACCTGGAAAACAGGCCAGATGTCGTGTCCAGCAAGCCGCATTATGATGATTCTGATTGCCCGGTTCTCGCACCACGACCAATTCACCACCCGGGTTCAACCCCGCCAGTAATTCCGCGGTGGCCATGCGAGATTTCAGGCTCAGCAGGTTTTCGCGGTGCAGATTCAATTCGTCAGCAATAATCAGATCGAATGGTTCGTCGGCGATGACGTCCGAGCCATCCAACCGTGCAAAGTGAATATTGAACCTGGCGCCGGATTGCCGTCGGGCCGAAAGACGTTCCATCGAATCGTCAATCGTTTCAACGTCAAATCCGAGTTCATCCATCCATTCGGCCATCTCGATACAGTGATCGCCGGCGATCAGGACGTGCTGGCCGATCGTATGTTTTCCGCCAATCAATATCCGCCTCAACAATCGCAGCGGAAGGGGTGGATTGGCGGCGGAATGCGAGTCGCATTCATGTGAGGAGTATGGGTGAATCATCAGACGTCTCCGGAACCCGCGTGGGCGACCACTGCGGTGCGATGGACCATCTCCAGATTGGGAAGGGAGCGACTTCTATATTCATCCCCCATCATCGGTCAAGATGATTCACCCGGACTTTCTGGTTCCGATGCCTCCGAATTTGCAGTTTCTGACGATCCGGGCGCTTACAGCGGACAGATTGTGTCCTGCGCGGTCCGGAATGAAACGTTCGGTCGCGGGACACGAATATGGAAATGTCTCATTGATTGCCACGAGAAGTATAAAGTCATTCAAGTCGGGTATGGATTGATCTCGATGAAGGTCTGATAGACAAATCAGAATGAGATGCCTCATGTCCTCACGATCTCAGAAACCGGCAAATCCTCGTGATAATTCCGATCAGTCTGGTGCGGCGGCACCGGAGACGGTTTCCGGATTGATCGTTTCTCTGCTGTTCTGGATCAGCCTGCTTGTGGCTACAGGGCTGTTCGCCATTGTGGGACTGTCACCGAAATTGCTTGAGCAGGCACGGCTCCGCGGTCAGTTTCAAATCAATCAGCTCCAACTCGTCCAGGTAGAACGTCAAAACGAACAGCTTCAGCGCGTCGTGGACGCAATTCGACACGATCGAGAATTTGCCGCGGAAATGACCCGAGTCGAATTTGATGCCGTCCGGTCGGATGAAGAGATCATTCCCGTGGATTCCGATTTGCGGCTGGTCCCCCGAGATCTCGCACTTCCCCGGTTGCGAGCCGAGGTTCCACAAGCCTGGTATCGTCCTTGGATTGTCCCCTTTGTCGAAAATGATTCCCTGCGAATGAGCGCGCTGGGCGCCGCAGCCACGTTGGTGATCGTCTCGTTTACCTGGTTGCAGCCAGCGACTCGCCGCCAGCCAATTCGCTCCGAGGTTTCCGGCCAGTCTCTCTGGCAAATTGTCCGTGCTCGATATGTTCGGGCGACGTAACGGACGGACGTCAAAATCGTCAATTTGAGCACCGACTTGCCGCGGCTGATCGTACGCCGTTGCTACGGAGGTTGGATCTCGTAGACATCCACCTGGTTTAATTCGTCTCCGGTGACCCATGCCCAACGGAATTTGGTCGCCGTATGATCCCAGACGTCGTCGCGCGACGCGAACGATCGCCTCAGGACTACGAACCGTACACCACTCTCGTTCAGTCCCTTCAGGCCCGGGTTATCCCAGGGGTAAAGCTTCAATAGCGGCACGCTCCCTTCGGGCGCCAGGCTGAGATCGTCCTTTAATTTGACAAATCTGTCGGGAAAGAATCCGGAATACCCATTGAGCAGCGGGCGATGGTGAAACGTCCCCCAGTACATCCAGACAGCCGTCTCCTCATAGTCGCGCACATGGCGGCCATTTGGAAACGGGAGACAAGCAATGGCATCAGTCGGAACCGAATTCTCTTTCAGCCACATAATCCAGACCGGCAGGGGCCGGGAAGTCGCTTCCGAATAGAGTCTTTGTGCCGGAGGCCAAACTTCGAAAACGGCGATCAGACTGAGCAGCACCATGATTGACCTGGGCAAGACGGACATTGGCCGCCAAATCTTCGAAATAAATTGTGCTCTGTGAATCGCAGGGGGGAGACAGTCAACTGGCTGTGAAATGACTGGTTCCGGAACGCCGCCGGGATCGGTGAACGGATCGA
>Ga0206824_10144_pt1 | contig 24240 bp, 17 predicted proteins | sample Alteio_BWOrgCont_82_FD_152874 | JGI IMG/M metagenome (GOLD analysis project Ga0206824, IMG submission 152874) | Enriched cells from forest soil in Barre Woods Harvard Forest LTER site, Petersham, Massachusetts, United States -... | ecosystem: Environmental > Terrestrial > Soil > Temperate forest >...
GGATCTTCCCCGACAAAGAAGACATGCGGAAACAGCCCGCCCAGATGGTCCGCGGCGGAGGCGTCGCGCGCCGCACCGGCGGTGCTCTCGAAACCGGGATCCTCGAAGATCACGCCGAAGCTCAATTTCTGCGGGTAGACGAGAAAAACTTGGTTCGGCTGGAGGTGGGTGCGCACGCGTTCGATGGTGTCGCTGCTGCCATGGACGATCACCGCCTCTGCCTCGGTAAGCCAGGCTCCCGGCAATTCGCGATTGATCTCGATCCGCGCGGCAAGTTTGGTCGGCAACAAGCGCCGAAACTCCGTGAACTCCAGGGCTTCGGTCGAGGGGATGGTGCAAAGCACGCGCGCTCCCAGCAGGAGTCCATGAATCAAAGCGCGCAGGCCGGTGGCGGGTCGGCGGTTGCTGATTACGAGGAGGATCGTTTCCGGCCCGATGGCCTGAGCGAAATGGCCGCCATAAGGCTGGAAGTCATCGAGAATTTCGGGGTGACCCAATTCGGCCTGAACGAGTGACAGAAGGCTGTGGATGGTCACGCTGCCAAGAGACGGAAAATACTTCGCCGCATCGGCCAAAAAGTGGGCGATTTCCGCGGTATTCATGCGGCCGGGTGGAAAGTCGGCCATCGACTCCGGGGAATTCAATCCACGCGAGGCGCGAAAATCATGAAAGACGATCGGCATGAAAGTTTGGACACTGTGTTCCGGCTTTCGGGACATCGTCCAATCTTATTCTGCCAGAGTCGTGATTGAGAGGAACGGGCGCGCTTAGCTTTCAAAGCACTCGCGGATGGCCTGCGCGAGTTGCTGGGTCGAATACGGCTTCTGGAGAAAGTGGTGGTCCATCGGCACCGTTTTATCGACGGAGACAAGATCGACGGAATAGCCGCTGGTAAAGAGCACCCGGAGATTCGGCAGCTTGGCCTGGAGACGTTGGGCGAGATCGTTGCCCTTGATTCCACCGGGCATGACCATGTCCGTCACGAGCAGGTCGATGTGGTGATTCCACTGGTCGAGCAGTTCGAGCGCGTGAATGCCGGAAGTCGCTTCGAGGACTTCGTAACCGAGGCGCTCCAGCATCCGGCGACCGACGCGACGCACCCCCGCATCGTCGTCGACGAGAAGCACCGTGCCGCCCCCCGAGGGAGTGGCGGGTTCGACCGGGGCGACGACGGGCGCCGCAGCCGGCGCACCCGTGTGAATCGGGAAAAAGATCCGGAAGGTGGTGCCTTTGTCGGCCGCGCTCTGGAGTTTGATCCAGCCGCGATGCTGGCGCACGATGCCGTGAACGGTGGCGAGACCGAGGCCGGTTCCTTTGCCCGGTTCTTTGGTGGTGAAGAAAGGTTCGAAAATCCGATGCTGAATCTCGACCGGAATTCCGCGCCCGGTGTCGGAGACGCGTAAAAGGATGGCGGGGCCCGGCACGGCTTCCGGATGCAGCAGGGTTTCGCCCGGGGTCACGGAGACGGAAGCGGTTTCAATTTCCAGCCGTCCGCCGTCGGGCATGGCGTCGCGCGCGTTCACGGCGAGATTGAGGAGAATCTGCTCGATCATGCCCTTGTCGGCGTAAATGAGCGGCAGGGAAGTGTTCGCGTTGACGACGAGGGAAATGTCGTCGCGCAGCGTGCGGCTGAGCATCCGCGTCATGTCGCGGACGACGGCGTTCAAATCAAGGTCGCACGGCTGCATGATTTGCTTGCGACTGAAGGTCAGCAGTTGACGAATGAGCCCCGCCGCGCGATCGGCCGCTTCGATGATTTCCGCGAGGGATTCCTTCATGGCCGGCGGCAAATCCATCTCGTAATCGAGGAGCGATGCCTGGCCCTGGATCACTGTCATGATATTATTGAAGTCGTGCGCGACTCCGCCGGCGAGTTGACCGATGGAATCCATCTTTTGCGACTGGCGCAACTGATCCTCGAGCACGCGGCGCTCGGTGATGTCGCGCGCGATGAAACCGGCCCGACGTTGACCGCCGCCGGCCGCGAAGACACGCCCGGTGATTTCGAACCAGCGGTACGATCCATCGGCGAGGCGGTAGCGAAATTGCGCCCGCATCTCCGGCTGTTTGAAGGCGGCACGAATTCCCGGCAGATCGTCACGGTGAACCTTGTCGAAAATCGAAGTGCCGAGGAGGTCAGTAACGTCGTAGCCGAGCACCGTTTTGAAATTGGGGCTGACGTAAAGGAAACGCCCATCGAGGGAGGCCTCGCCGACGAGGTCGCTGGAGTTTTCCACGAGCAGACGAAACCGTTCTTCGCTCTCCCGCAGGGCTTCTTCGGCCTGGCGTCGCCGGCGATCGTGATCTGCTTCTTCGAGGGCTCGTCGCACAGCCGCGCCCAACCGGTTGAGACGCTCTTTGATGAGATAGTCGGTGGCGCCCAATTGAAGGCACTTCACCGCTTCATCTTCGCCGATCGATCCGGAAAGCAACACGACTGGCGTGGTCGGGTGATATTGCTGCACGAGTTTCAAGGCCGCGATGCCATCGTAACCGGGGATGTTGTAATCGCAGAGGACGATGTCGAAATGGTCGCTGGTGACCGCGGCTTCGAAGCTTTCCCGGCTGCCCACCTGGACGATTTCCGAGGCGAGTCCCTCGGACTCGAGCCGGCCCCGCACCAGTTCAGCGTCCTGCCCGCTGTCTTCGAGGTGGAGGACGCGAACGGGACGAAATGCGGCGGGCATGGATATAGAGTTAAGAGCCGTTGCTGTCGTGGTTTTCGTTATGGTGACTTCAGGGAAGTCGATCCACTCAGCATGGCCCGAGCAGGCTTCGATGCGAGTCGATATTCTGGCTGTCTCGATGATGCGGAAATTTAAACAGAGTTAGCCAGCAACCGCCGATTCGACGACCGCGGGAGCAACTGCGATGGTGCCTTGATGCACGAGCGTCAGCCTACAGGACGAGATTGCCAGCCAACGGATTTGCCGAAAACTCGATCGCGTTTGTCTCCAGTTCCGGCAGCGGCAACGAGCAGCGAACGGTCGTGCCCGTGCCGCTCAAGGTGTGGACCGAGATCTTCGCGCCGATCAGACCCGCGCGGTAGCGCATCGTGTACTGGCCCATGCCTTCGGGAGATCTTTGAATCACGGAACCGCACCCGTTGTCGGCGACGCTGACGATCATCTTCCGGTCATCTCGATCCACGCGCACGTCGATTCGAGTCGCGTTGGCATGGCGCATGGCATTGCTCAATGCTTCCTGGGTGATGCGATAAACGTGCATCGCGACATCCGAGTCTTTGACCACGACCTGCTGCTCGCAATGGAAAGTAATCAGCCGTCCCCACAGTGCGTTCATGGTTTTCACCAAGTCGTGTAGGGCGGCGGGCAGCGTGTATTCATCGATGGATATGGGGTAAATGCCCCGCGCCATGCTGCGTGCCTCGCTCGTCGCCGCGGAGAGATGCTTTTGAATTTCGGAAGCTAGATTGACCCTCGAGGAGCCGTCCGTTTCCAAATCCATCTTCAGACATTGCGCCGCGCAATCGAGCGCCGCCAACGTCTGGCAAATGCCATCATGCAGGTCCTGCCCGATCCGTTGTTGCTCCCGCTCGCCGGCGCGCACGATCTCGCGTTCCAGTTCCTGAGCGCGTTCCAGGGCGTGCAATCGACGCCGCGTCTCGTCGCGATAATTGCGAAAGGAAATCCCACACCCCGCTGCAAACAGCAACGCCCCGAGCCGATTAAGTCCCGACCAGGAATAGCCGGCCACGCCCCGGATCGGGATGCTGTCGAGATCCGCCAGCATGGAGACCGTGGCGGTCAAAATGGCGAATCCGACAGCCACGCGCTTCGTAAACTGAATGGCTAGAACATAGACGAGAAAAGAATAAAAGACCAACATGCTGAATTGCCATGTGGTGACGAGGTCGACCAACGCGATGATGGCCAGCAGCACCAAGGCCCCAATCATCAGCCGATGCTTTGGTTGCTGATCCAGTTTTTTGATAAGACTCACGCAACCAACGAATCACGGGAGAATGACTCTGTCGAGGGCTGGTCATGTTCCGCTCTCGAGTGAATATGGATTCGTTTCAGCTCCAAAGCCGCGTCGAATGAGGAAACTCCCGATCAGGCCGGAATCCTCTTACGACATACTACCAATAGCCGACCGTCGCGAAGAGCCTTCTCCCTCGTGCGGCGGCATATCGTCAACCCCGTACCAAATCAGTGGTTTCTCAAAGACCAAACGGTTTGCGTAACCGAACGGGAAGCGATAAGCGGGATCTGCCATGACCCAGAGGTGATACTGATTCGCCGTATCCACCAGGCGGCTTTCCGCCGGAAAAAGTTCGACTCCTTCATTCTCGGGGCCGATTAGTTCATTCTTGATCTGCTGAAGGTCCTTCCAACTCGTGCAGGGTCGTCCGTCATGCCGGGCAACATTGAGATGAACAACTGGGGGAGCTTTCCGCACCTGCACATAGTAAGTATCGTTCACGTAGATATAAGGCGCGGCCAGGCTTTGGATCATTTTTTCGACAAAATAAACCCGCTCCATTTCGCCGGGAACTTTGCCGAAGTATTGGCGAAAGTATTCGGCGGGTTGCGCGAGCAGTGCATCGCGATAAATTTGATCGCGTTGAACGTTGCGAGCCAGAGGAGTGAAAGTATTCATGCGCGCACCCTCGGATTGGAGTTTTGCAACGGAGTCGCCGGGAGGCATCGAATGAGACTAAGTAAGGTCGTATCCATGAGATTAGTGCCGGAAGCATCAGCATTTGACCCTGGTTACGCAAAAGTCTTGGCATGTCGGGGGAATCTGGAGAACGTACCCGGGGTTTTCGCTACTCGCCCGCAGCGCGACCGGCCTTCGCGAGCACCGATTTGATCGTCACTCCCCAATGATTTTGATGAGCACGCGCTTGCGCCGGCGGCCATCAAACTCGCCGTAGAAGATTTGCTCCCAAGGTCCGAGATCGAGTTTGCCGGCCGTGACGGCGACCACCACTTCGCGGCCCATGATGGTGCGCTTGAGATGAGCGTCCGCATTGTCCTCAGCGCCATTGTGCCGGTATTGGGTGTAGGGCTTTTCCGGCGCGAGCTTTTCCAACCAGACTTCGAAATCGTGATGCAAGCCGCTCTCGTCGTCATTGATGAAGACGCTGGCCGTGATATGCATGGCGTTGACGAGGCACAGACCCTCGCGCACACCGCTTTCCTGCAGGGCGGCATCGACCTGCGGCGTGATGTTGACCAACTGACGCCGCTTGGGCAGCTCGAACCAAAGTTCTTTACGGAAGGATTTCATGGAGGATTAAGTCTTCTTGAGCGGGCCGAAAATCAATTTTAGAAGACGCCATAAATGTGGCGGGGCTTGACGTAATCCGGGTGACGATGGACCGCGACGAACGCTTTTCCCGGTCAACCGCCTGTGTTGCGGGAGCGGATAATTTGACAAAAGTGACGATTTACGATGCAGCGGGCTTGCGGCCCGACGGCAAGCCCTCTACACCCTTTTCCCGCTATGAACCGTTCTCCCCGATTCCGCCTCTTCCTCATGATGGTTCTCGAACTGGCCATCTGGGGCGCCTGGCTGCCGTTGATTTTCGGCTACCTGCCGGGACTGCATTTTACGCCTGGGCAGCAGAGCCTGATTCTCAATGCGTTTCCGGTAGCGGCGATCATTGGACTTTTCTTCAGCAATGAATTTGCCGACCGGAATTTTGCCGCGGAAAAGGTGCTGGCGTTCAGCAGCCTCGTGGGAGGCCTGGCGATTTTAGGCTGTGGATTCGTGACGAGTTTCTGGCCGTTTTTCCTGCTGATGCTCATCCACTGCCTGCTTTATGTGCCGACGCTCTCGATCACGAATTCGATCGCCTTTGCCAACGTAAAGGATCCGCAACGGGAGTTCGGTCTCATTCGCATGGGGGGCACCATTGGTTGGATCGCGGTGGCGTGGCCGTTCACGTTTATCTTCGTGGATTGGGGGAAGGTGAATGATGCGCATCCGCAGGGCATTGTCGCGTGGTTTGGCACGGTGTTCGCCTCCGGTTTGCAAGGTGAAGCTCTGCAGGCCGCCACGCGCTGGACTTATATTGTGTCGGGAATCATTTCGCTGAGTCTGGCGGTCTTCAGCCTCACCCTGCCGCATACGCCTCCCAAGAAGAAGGCCGAGGGGGCGGCGGAAAATCTCGCTTGGCTCGAAGCGATGCGATTGCTCAAGCATCCCTTCGTGCTCGTGCTCTGGATTGTCACCTTCGTCGACTCGTGCGTTCTCAATGCCTACTTCAATTGGACGGGGACTTTCCTCGGGACGCCGCAAGACAAGGGCGGAGTGGGGATTCCAGGAAACTGGATCATGCCCGTGATGAGTATCGGACAGGTGGCGGAGATTCTTACCATGCTCGTGCTGGGTATGACTTTGAAGAAACTCGGCTGGCGGATGACGATGATCATCGGCACGCTCGGTCACGTCATTCGGTTCGCCGTCTATTCGTTCTTCCCGCACGACGCGGGGCTCATCGTCGTGGTGCAGATTCTTCACGGCATCTGCTATGCATTCTTTTTCGCCACGGTTTATATCTTCGTGGATGCCTATTTTCCGAAGGATGTGCGCTCGAGCGCCCAGGGACTTTTCAATGTCATGGTTCTCGGAATTGGCGTGCTGGTGGCGAACTCAATTTGTCCACGTCTGATTCAAGAAACCTTTACGCACGACGGGGTCACGGATTTCAAACATCTCTTTCTATTGCCATGTTATGCGGGGCTGTTTGCCATGTTATTGCTCGCCTTTGCCTTTCATCCGCCCAAGAGCGCGGAGGCGACGGCTGGGTCAGCGGCGGCGCCGCATTAGTTGGTGGTTATTGCCAGGCTTCGCGCAAATCCTCGGGCTTGGCGCCTTGGTCGCGCAGGGTGCGCAGGCTGAGGGCGTCGTGGCGTTTGGCGAGGCGCTGACCTTGTTCGTCGTGCATCAGCGGGCAGTGATAGAAAGCAGGCGCGGACTCACCGATCGCGCGATAAAGCAGAAGCTGGCGGCAGGTGGACGTGAGGAGATCGGCGCCGCGGACGACTTCAGTGATCCCCATGGCGCTATCGTCGACGGTGCAGGCGAGTTGGTAGCTTGGTAGATCGTCTTTGCGCCACACGAGAAAGTCGCCGAATTCACGGCCGGCAGTTTCGGTGTGTGGGCCGGTGGCGCCGTCGACGAAGGAGATGCTTTCGCCTTCGGGAACGCGGAACCGCCAGTTCACGCCGGCGCGCGGGCGATCCGGTGAGGCATGGCGGCAGGTGCCGGGATAAAGCGGTTCCTCCTCGCCCTGATGCGGCGCCGTGAGGGCGCGAAGCACGTCCTGACGCGAGCACGTGCACGGAAAGATATGGCCGGCGGCACGCAAGCGCTCGAACGCTGCAAGATAGTGCGGCCGGCGCAGGCTTTGGTCATAGGGGCCGAAGGACCCGCCGACATCCGGCCCTTCGCTCCAGCGCAGGCTAAACCAGCGCAGATCTTCAAACATCGCCGCGACGTATTCCGGGCGACAGCGAGCGCCGTCGAGATCATCGTTACGCAGAATCAGCGTGCCGCCCGCGGCCTGCGCGCGCTGTTGCGCGATCCAAAACGTCCGGGCGTGACCCAGATGCAGATAGCCCGTGGGCGACGGTGCCAGGCGACCTCGATACATTTAAGGTTTAGGATTTAGCATTTTCGTCCCAATCGCCATCATCATTTGCAATCACAACCCCCCAAAGAAACTATGAGCAACTCTGACTTCGGATTCGCCATCGTCGGCACGGGCATGATCGCCGCAGTCGTCGCCGATGCCCTCGCGCAGGCGAAAAACACCAGCCTGCGCGCCGTCTCGAGCCGCCAGCTCGACAACGCGCGGAACTTTGTGGCCAATCGGCCCGGCGCGGAAGCGGTGCAAGGCCACGAGGCATTGCTGCGCTGCGCCGATATTCACGCCGTGTATATCGCCACGCCTACCATGGCCAAGGAGGCCATCGCGCTGGCCGCGATTGCCGCCGGAAAACATGTCCTGGTCGACAAACCATTCTTCAATCAAGCCTCCGTGCTGCGGATGACCCAGGCCGCCTCGGCTGCCAATCTCGCGTTCATGGATGCGACCCATTTCGTGCATCATCCGCGCACGGCGGCCATCCAGGCGGCGACGGCGGCTGGGATCGGCTCACCGCGATCGCTCCATACGGCGTTTTATTTCCCGTTCTCGGATCGCAATAACATCCGCTTCGATCCGAGCCAGGAACCCATGACCGTGCTGGGAGATATGGCCTGGTATTCAATGCGGGCGATTGTTGAGTATCTCCGGCCGGAAGGACGGGTGGCTAGCGCGATCACCATTCCCGAGCGCGATCCGCGCACCAAGGCGATCGTGCGCGCGTCGGGTGCGATCGCGTTCGAAAGCGGCGAGAATTCCACTTATGATGTCGGTTACACCGCCGGCACCGCGCTCGCGGACCTGCAGTTAATCGGAACGGCCGGTGCCATCGGGATGGATGACTTCGTCCTGGATTGGAGCAATAGCTTCGCCTACAAGAATCCGGACATCGTCTGTGGTTACGCCCACCGCACCGGAATGGCCACGCGAAAGGAAATCGCCTTCATCCCGACACCATCGACAACCGGCCAGGAAGTGAGAATGGTCGAGAATTTTGCCACCCTGGCCACCAGCGGCAGCACCGCCGAACGCGCCAGATTCTCCGCTGCCACTCTGAAGACACAGCAATATCTGGATGCGGCTTGGGAAGCGCTCACCGACACGCGCTAAAGCAGTTATCGAAAGTTAGATTGCGAAACGCAGCGGACGCCTTTCCGCCGTCCTCACTTCTTCACCGGCTCCAACTCCTGATTGTAAACGATCACTTTACCGATCTTCTCCAACTCGGGCTGGATTTCCTTGGCTTCGCCGACTACGACGATGGCGACGTTTTCGGTGGTGAGATATTTTTTCGCCAGTTCTTCGACCTGGGCAGGAGTCACCACGCTCATGCGATGCGCGTAGGTCTTGTAAAAGTCGGCGGGCAATCCGTAGAGGTCGATGTCTTGCACGCGTTGGGCAGTGCGCGAGGTGTTCTCGAGGCTCAAGAGATAATTACCGACGTTGTACTGGCGCTGGAGGGCGATCTCTTCCTCCTTGGCTGGTTCGTCGCGCATCCGCGTGATTTCCTTGAGGATTTCCGCCGTGGCCGGGCCGGTCACTTCGTTGCGCGTCTCCGCGGTCGCCTCGAAGTCGCCGCCCAGCTTCTTGTAATCGAAGGCGGACATTGAGCCGTAGGTCCAGCCGTGCTTTTCGCGCAGGTTTTGGAAGAGGCGACCGCTGAAACCACCGCCAAGAGTGGAGTTCACGACATTGAGTTCGGGAAGGTCGGGATTGTTACGCGGCGGAGCGTCGCTCAGGACGATGATGTTGGACTGCACCGAACCCGGGCGGTCCACGAGATGAATCGTGAGCCCCTGGATCTTGGGGATTTCCGACTTGGTTGTTTCCGGGACCTGACCTTTTTGCCAGTCGCCGAAAGCTTTCTGCACGAGTGCCAGAATCTTGTCGGCCTTCACGTCTCCCACGATGGCCAATGACGCATTATTCGGCAGGAAATAGGAGTCGTGATACTTCACGAGGTCCTCGCGCTTCAGCGAAATGACGTCCTCGGGTTTCAGATAATCTCCGTAGGGGAAACTGCCGAAGACCACTTTGCCGGCGAGTTTTTCGGCGAGACTGGAGGGCTGTTGTTTCTCCGCGTCGAGGGCGGAAAGGGTCTTGCGTTGCAGCCGGGCAAACTGGTCCGCCGGAAAAGTCGGATGCAGCACCGCATCGGAGAGCAGATCGAGCATCCGGTCGGTGTATTTGGTGAGGCCGCCCGCCGCGACGGAGATAGCATCGGGACCGCCGGATGCTTCGACCGTGACTCCCATGGAATCGGTTTCGAGCGCGAAGGTGGCGGCGTCGCGATGCTCAGTGCCGCGGTTAAGCAGGCCGGCGGCGAACGAGGTGGTGCCGATCTTTTTGTCGTCATTAACGGAGCCGCTGCGGATGACGAGCCGGAAGGTGACCGTCGGCTTGCGGTCGTCTTCGATGACGAAGACTTTCAAGCCATTGGGCAGCGTCTCGGTACGGTAATCGGGAAATGAAACCGCGGGCGCCGGATCGGCTTCCGGTTGTTTCGAGCGATCGATGTCGGCAAAAGCCGTGACCGCGGTGCTGGCGACCAGGAGGACGAGAAACTTTTTCATAAGGAGGATCGGGAAAAGGTTACTTGGTAGCGGGGGCCGGCGCGGCCGGAACCGGGTAGCGCAAAACGTAAACGCCGTCTTTGGCGAGATACTGTTTGGCGACGCGCTGGATGTCTTCGCGCTTCACCGCGAAAAAGCGGTCGAGCTCGGTGTTGATGAGATTCGCGTCGCCGAAGAAAACGTGATACCGCGCCAGATTCACGGCGCGCGAATGCATCGTGCCGAAACCGCCGGCAAACTCCGCCTCTTCCTGGTTGAGCGCCTTGCGAAACTCCTCTTCCGTCACGCCTTCGGCCTTCACCCTTTCGACTTCCTCGTCGATGAGTTTGTCGAGTTGATCGAGATTCACGCCTTGCTGGCCGGTGGCGAAAACGCCGAGCAGACCGGCGTCTTCGAGCAGGAAGGGATATGTTTCGACATTGAGCGCGGCCTGTTCCTTTTCCACGAGACGCTTGTAAAGACGCGAACTGCGGCCGGTGCTGAGAATGTCGCCGAGCAATTGGAGCGCGTAGGAGTCGGGACTTGTCTCCGGCACGGCGTGCCAGCAGTGCATCGTGGCGTTGAGCGGCGTGTTTTCCTTCACCACGTCGTGGACCGAGGGCGCCGTCGGATTGGTGAGCGTGACCTTGGGTCGCTGAATGTCCGGACCTTTCGGGATCGGGCCGAAGTATTCTTCGACAAGCTTCTTGGTGCTCTCGACATCGAAATCGCCGGCGATGGCCAGCGTCGCGTTGTTCGGCAGATAGTAAGTCTTATAAAAGTCGCGGAATTCCTCGATCGTCGCCTGGTCGATGTATTGCACGGAACCAATTGGCACCCACGAATAAGGCGTGCCGGCGAAAACGAACTTGGCCAGTTCCTCGAAGAGCGAACCGTAGGGCTGGTTGTCGTAGCGCATCCGTTTCTCTTCCTTGACCACTTTGCGCTGCGTCTCGACGCCGACCTCATCGACCTTCGCGTGCATCATGCGCTCACTCTCGATCCACAGGGCCAGCTTCAATTCGTTGCTCGGCAGATTGAAAAAGTAATCGGTTTGGTCGAAGGACGTGCTGGCGTTCAGATTTCCGCCTGCTGCGGAAACGTATTTGTCGATCTTGCCGCGCGGAATGTGCTCGCTGCCTTCGAACATCAGGTGCTCGAAGAAGTGCGCAAAGCCCGTGCGATCCGACCGCTCGTTCTTGCTGCCGACGTGATAAAGCACATAGGTGGCGACGACCGGCGCGACATGGTTTTCGTGGAGGATGACGTGCAGACCGTTCGGGAGGTCATATTCCACGAATTTGATCGGCTTGAGGGTGATGTGGTCCGCTCCCCCGGACGTGGGAAGCGGCGCTTCCTCCACGGGGGGATTGGTCTTGACGGTCGCGGCGTCGGATGGCGACGGCGACCGTTCCGTCGGGGCTTTGGAATCGGGCTGCGCAAACCCGGTCAACGGAAGCAGCAGGGCGCAAAAGGCGGGGATGAACTTGGCGGAAAACATTGGGCTCGTGGGACAGGCTGGAGGTGTGAATCGTTCAGAATCAGTGGGAGGAGGCGATTTGGGAAGTGGATAGTGGATTGTTTTGGGCGTGAATCCAAACGGGTTCTCGCTTACGTATAACGGACATGAATGCGCGCCCGCTCTTCCTGTGCTTGCTGCTTTTCTGTGGAACAATCTTCGGCGAGGAGGGTCTAAAGCCGAGTGAAATGAAAACCAAGGACGCCCTTCACGCGGTGATCAACGGGCAACTAGCCGCCTTCCGCAAAGACGATTATGCGGCGGCGTATGTCTTCGCGGATCAGGTCATCAAGAACCAATTCCCGGTGGAGAGCTTCGAGCGCATGGTGCGAGCGGGCTACCCGGCCATCGCCCATTCCACCTCGGCCAAGTGCGGCCTCTCGTTCGACAATGGGGATGAAGCGGTAGTGAACGTGCGCGTGTTCAGCGAGAATCACGACCCGATCGATTATCAGTACACTCTGCACCGCGACGGACAGGATTGGCGCATTACCGGCGTGACGCTGCTCAAGGATCAGACTACGCAAGTGTAGATGTTCCGTAGTTTTCTCGCGGTGTTGGCCGCGTTCTGTTTGCTCCTCCGCCCGGTCTTGGCGGCGGATGAGCCATTGCAAAAATTTGTCTACGAAAAGGCCGAGATGGGGCTTCCGTTCCGGATCTCCATGTATGCGCCGGACGAGGCCACGGCAAAGGCCGCCGCGGACGCGGCCTACGAGCGGATCGCCGTGCTCAACAGCATCTTCAGCGATTACGACAGCGACTCGGAATTGAGCCGGTTGTCGCAGACTTCCGGTCAGGGGAAGGTCGTGCCCGTGAGCACACCGCTCTGGGAAGTGCTCGTGCGGGCGCAAAAGTACGCGGAACGCAGCGACGGAGCTTTCGATATTACCGTCGGTCCGCTCGTCAGTCTGTGGCGGCGCGCCCGGCACAAACAGGAATTGCCGAGCCCGGAGTCGATCGCCGAAATGAAAGCGCGCGTCGGCTACAAGAATCTGCGGCTCGATCCCGAGCATCATGCCGCGGAATTGCTCATCCCGGATATGCGGCTCGATCTCGGGGCGATTGCTAAAAATTATGCCGTCGAGGATGCGGTCCGGGTGCTCAAGGAGCACGGAATCACGCGCGCCCTGGTCGGCGGGAGTGGCGACATGACCGCATCCGACGCGCCGCCGGGGCAGCCCGGTTGGCGGATCGAAGTGGCGCCGTTGGATGCGCCCGACGCGCCGCCACCGCAGATCATCTACTTGAAGAACTACGGGGTCGCGACCAGCGGCGATATGTTTCAGCACGTGGAAATCGGCGGGAAACGGTATTCGCACATCGTCGATCCGCGGACGGGTTATGGGCTCACGGACCACAGCCTCGTGACGGTGGTCGCGCCAGATTGCATGATCGCGAACAGCCTCACGACATCGATCAGCGTGCTGGGCCCGGAACGCGGGTTGAAGCTCGTCGAAGAGACGCCAGGCGCCGCTGCGCACGTCGTGCGCAAACCCGGCGACAAGATTGAGGTTTTCGAATCCTCGCGGTGGAAAGACATGCCGAAGGCCGAGCCGTAGGAGACGCTGACGGTGCGAACGGTTGTCCGACGCGTAGCCAGTGCAACGTCCCGCACTTAGCGATAGCGCCCTTTTTCCCGGTAGGGAGCGATCGCCGAGCGCTCCCAAACTTCCCCGGGAAGCGACGGAACGCTCGGCGAGCGTTCCCTACCGAGAGTGACGGCGCTCGCGCTGAGATCGAAACGGCTAGAGAAGCCGCAGCTTTGTGCAGATCACCTCACTCCGCTTTCCGCACCGCACACCGAAAGCCGCGCGGTTTCGCGGCGATACACGCGGCGAATTTCTGGATTTCCGGGTGGGCGCGGAGGCTCTCGACGTCGCGATAATCCCGTTCGAGTTCCTTTTCCGTGAGCACTGCGTGGATTTGCGAGTGGCACGGACGGCAAATGCCGACGGTACGCTTCACCGTTTTGCGGTCGAAGTCCCGCTTGTTTCGCTTGTTGCGATGCCGGGTGCGCGGGATGAGGTGATGCCGCGTGAGCCGCTCTTCACGGCCGCAGATGGCGCATTTCCCTTCCACGGAGAAGACGTCTGCAAAAAAAGAGAAGCGCCCCGTTTCCTCAGCCATGGCGAGGAAACGGGGCGCGGTGAATTCACACCGATAATGGTCGGTTACAGCACCTCGGTCTGGCCGGGGATGGCCCGCGGGTAATTGCCGTCGGGTCCGGGCAGGACTTTCGGCTGGGCGTCGAAGGCGAGCGTTTCGGGCAACAGCTCGATCTTCGAAGCGAGCGCCTTGCTCCATTCGATTTCCTTGCCGGAGTAGGCGGCCATACGACCGAGAATCGCGGTCATGGTGCTTTCCGCGCCGTAGACGGCTTCGCTGTATTCCTTGTTCTGGCGGATGGCGGTGAAGAGGTCGTCATGTTCCTGCTGGTACGGATCCTTCGCGCCCTCGGCTTTGAAGCGCCACGCTTCGTCGGCAAAGATCTGATTCTTGCCGACATCGGCGTGGCCTTTCGTGCCCACCACGTGTTCGCTCACGCTGTTCCAGCAACCGGGTTGATGGCGGCATTCGCTGAACGAAATCGAGCCGTCTTCGTATTCGTACTGGATGGCAAAGTGATCGAAGATTTCGCCGTCATCGGAACCGCCATGATTGATCTCGCGTCCGCCCATGGCGCGGGCTTTCACGGGGTGACCGTTCTTCACCCAGTTGATGACGTCGATATTGTGAATGTGCTGCTCGCAGATATGATCGCCGCAAATCCAGGTGAAGTAGTACCAGTTGCGAAGCTGGTATTCCATTTCAGTAAGCGGGCGGCCGTAAATCTTTTCGAGGTCGACGCGCTTCTTTTGCCACGGGCGCTGGCCGTTCCAATAGGCGCGCATGGAAACGATGTCGCCAATGGCGCCGTCGTGCAGGCGCTTGAGGGTCTCGATGTAGCCCGCCTGGTGATGCCGCTGAAGTCCGACACCGACTTTGAGATTTTTCTCCTTCGCTTCCTGCGCAGCGGCGAGGACTTTGCGCACGCCGGCGGCGTCGGTGGCCACGGGCTTTTCCATGAAGATGTTTTTGCCCTGCTTGACGGCTTCTTCAAACATCATCGGGCGGAAACCCGGAGGCGTGGCGAGAATGCAAACGTCGGCGAGTTCGATCGCTTTCTTGTAAGCGTCGAAGCCGAGGAACTGCCGCTCCTTGGGCACGTCGACGCGCTCGGCGTGCTGCTTCTGCAAGTTCGAGAGCGAGCTCTCGAGCCGGTCGGGGTGGATGTCGGCCATGGCGATGAGTTTCACCGGGCCGATGGGATAAGTGCTCAGGGCTTGATTGGCCGCGCCCGAGCCGCGCCCGCCGCAGCCGACGAGGACGATTTTGATTTCATCGGAAGCGCTGGCGCCGTGGGCGTAACGTTCCGGAGCGAGTGCGCCCAGCAGGGCGCCGCCGGCCATGGCTGTGGAGGTTTTCAGGAAATCCCGGCGAGTGAACGCCTCGGGGAGAACGATCTGGGATGGTTTATTCATGTGGACTGTAGAGGTGGGAAAATGAGGCTAGATGAGCATCGAACGCTTGGCTACGACTTCTTAATCGCCCTCGGGAAAAAAGCTTTGAGCAAGCGCGGTGTGCAGGAGGTGATAGCGCGTTTGGGCTGGGCGGGCGGAGCGGCAGGAAGGCGGAATTGTAGGGCGGCGATCTTCGCCGCCAGCCCCCGCTGTGCCGAGCAACTCTGCTTTCGCGACGGTCCTTGCGATGCAGGGTGAAACCCGCCGGCCTGGCGGGTTGGGCTCAGCTCACTCGTCGTCCTTGTCCTTCTTTTTGCGGAACAGCCCGCGAAGTCGCACCATGAAGGAACGATTGGCCGGATTGTTCTGGCTGTTCCATTCACGCACCGCCTGATCGATGTTATTCGCGTAGACGTTGATCTTGTCCGAATTGCAGGTGTTGCACCGGATCAGGAAATTCTTCCCCAGCATCACGATCTCGGGCATGGCGCCGCAGCGTTTGCAGTGCCAGAGATCGGTGTAGGCCATACGCGAAAATTACTCGGCCTTGTTGAGCGCGGGGTTGTCCTTCTCCACGCCGCTGTTCCAGTAGCTCTGGCACTCTTCGGCCGTCGGCACCTTCAGCGGGCGCACGATGCGGAAGCCGAGGAACTGCGCATCGGTGTGATACCACACGCTCTTCGGAAGCTGCGGGTCCTGGATCTTCCACGAAGGATCGGAAGCGCGCCGCCCGGCGCAACGTAGCTTGGTCACATCGTCATCATCCCACGAACCGCCGCGCGCCACGTGCGGATACGGCTTGGTCGCCTTATTCCACGGATTCGCGGCCGGCGAATGCTCGTAATAGTGCGCGTCGTACTGGTCGAGGGTCCATTGGTAGACATTGCCGAGCATGTCGTAGAGGCCCCACGGATTGGGCTTTTTCTTGCCGACCTTTTGATACTTGAAGTCCGAGTTTTTGCCGTACCAGCAGTACTCGCCGATTTGCTTCGGGTCATCGCCCCAGAAGTACGCCGTGGTCGTTCCGGCCCGCGCCGCGTATTCCCATTCCGCCTCGGTGGGCAGGCGGTAGAAGTGCCCCGTCTTGGCACTGAGCCATTCGCAATATTTGTTGGCGGCGTGCTGGGTCATGGAAATGGCCGGGTAACCGTCCTTGCCCATGCCGAAGCTCATCTCGACGTACGGCTGGGTGGGATGCGTGATCGCGTCGGTCAGCGCGTTGAGGGCCGGATCGAGCTTCTTCGCTTCGCGCGCCTTCTTCTCCTCGTTTGGATACATGAACAGCTCGAACTCGTTCCAGGTCGCCGTGCACTTTTCCATCCAGAAAGGCGCGATCTCGACTTCGTGCACCGGGCTTTCATCGGGCTTGTGGCCCGGTTCGTTGTCCGGGCTGCCCATCTTGAATTTGCCACCTTTGATCGGCAACATGTCGTAGCTGATCTCCGAGCCGGGAATCGTGTTCGTGTACGCCTTCATGTCGGCCTCCGCGGACGGGCCGGAACTGGCGAGGATGCTCGCATGAATCTTCGCCACGAGCGTCTCTTCCGTTTCGACGCCACCGCCCGCGACTTCCTTTTTGCGGGCGGTCAGCGTCACACCGTCCGGCCATTTGGCCCCTTCCTCGATCCACTTCTTCAGCGTCTCGCTGTCTTCTTTGGAGATTCGCTCCAGATCGTTGGTCACCTTGGTCCGCGGCGGCATCAGCTTCTCCGCGTCGTCGGGCAGCACCGTGGTCGTGTAGAGTTTGCTCTTCTCCGCATTACCAGGGACGATCGTCGACTTGGATTCGAAGGCCGTTTCCTTGGTCGAAAGATTCAGGTCCGTGTCGCCTTTTTCAAACTCGGTGCCCTTGGGATTGTGGCAGCGCACACAATTGGTTTCGAGGATCGGCTTCACGTCTTTTTCAAAATCGACGGCGTGGAGGGCAAGGGGGCTCGCCAGGGAGACGAGGAGGAGGAAGCGCGGGGTATTCATGCGAGGGAGGTCAGTTTTGGCCGAACCCGAGCACCGTGTCAACGCGGAGGGCGCGGGGAGTGCCCTAACTAATTCGAATCGGCTCTCCAAGCGAGAACACGCTGCGCCTTGAGTGAACGCCAAAAGCGTTCGATCAATCAGCCCAGCGCCCGTGATGAACTCTCACAGAGTAACGTCGCCGCTCCGCCAACGCCGAAGGCGTTCCATCAATCGGCCCAGTGCCCATCATGCACTCTCACAGAGTAACGTCGCCGCTCCGCCAACGCCGAAGGCGTTCCATCATTTAGCCCAGGGTTGCGAGGAACGAGCTACCCTGGGTTCAGTCCGGAAACAAACCCCCAACTCTGAAGGAGTTGAATCGCTCGGATTGCCTCGCGGCAGGAGATACGGTTAGGGTGGAGCGATGCGCAAACTGTCGTGGTGGAAGGTGACTATTTTGGTCCTTGGCGGACTGGTGGCGCTTTTTTACTGGAATGAATGGCGTGTGGAATGGCAATGGCAGCACTACGTGGTGGATGCTAGGAAGCGGGGGGTGAAACTCCTGCTCACGGATTTTGCGCAGCCGTCGATCCCGGCGGAGGAAAATTTCGCCGTGCTTCCGATGTGGACGCAAGTATTCGCCCAAAACGGTTCTGCCAATCCGTTCAAGCTGCCCGATCTGCCGGGTGCAGCGAAAGGGCCGCCGGGATTTGGCGATCCCATCAAGGGCGAAAGCATGGACTGGGTGGCGTGGCAGACTTACTTTCAAAAGGTCGGCTTTTTGAAGCGGATATCCGCGGAACCAGCCAGAGATGTGCTTTCCGCTCTCGATCATTACGCGCCGCAGTTCGAGGAGTGGAATCGAGGACAAAGCCGGCCCAAGTGCCGCTTTCCTCTCGACCTCGCCAAAGGGGCGGAAATGCCGCTCCCACACCTCCCTGTTTTTCAAAGCATCACGAAATTGTTCGCCCTGCGCCTGCGGGCGCACCTCGCACTCGGAGATACGACTGCAGCTCTGATGGATTTCCGGATGGCGTTACAGGGCTACCATCGCCTGGCGAATGATCCGACCATGATTTCCGGCTTGGTGCGGGTCAGCATGCTGAGCATGTTAGTCGCCGCCGTGGGGGATGGTCTGCGAGACCGGGCGTGGGGGGATGCGGAATTACGAGAGATCCAAGCTGCCCTCGGTACGATGCGTCTCTGCGCCGATTATGGTCTGGCGATGGAAAGTGAACACGGCTTTCTGAATACCGTTATGGATTCCGTGGTGGGGATGGCTGCACCGCAACGAGGTCGCTATGTTGCCCGATGGCTGCGCGCATTTGACTCAAACTTTGGCGATCTGAACGAAGTGAACTCGTCGCGTTCGTTTGCTTTTGCTTTGATTCCGCGGAGCATCTTTCGTCAAAACCAACTTCGCGCCAATCATTACCTGGAGGAGTTACTCGCTCAGGCCGACGTGACGACCGGGCAATTCGACCCGGACCGCCCCACACCGTCGGCTTTGTCCGCGGATCCCGGTGATTGGGAGCATCTGTATTATTTCGCCTTTGCCCGGTCGGAACCCGTCTATGCTCACATCGAGCGGTGGTACATCCTCATGCAGACGCGTCTGGACCACGCGCGTCTCGTCTGTGCCCTCGAACGCTACCGCATGGCCAGGGGCACCTATCCTGAGAACTTGACCGACCTCGTCCCCGAGTTCATTGCGGCTGAACCGAGGGATGTCTACGCGCGTGCGCCCTATCACTACCAAAGCCTGAAAGGAAAAAGCTTCCGCCTCTACGGCGTGGGAGAGAATCGGCAGGACGACGGCGGCACTCTGGACCGTAAGAAGAGCGAAACACGCCAGCCCGATGATGTCTGGCTTTACGCCCCTCCCGATGGGTTGGCAGTGCCCTAATTTGAATTGGCTCTCCGAGTGAGAACACGCTGCGCCTTCAATGAACGCCAAAGGCGTTCGATCAATCAGCCCAGGGTTGACCGCGCATGCGGGCTACCTTGGGTATTCGTCCCCACCACGGACCAACTCTGAAAGAGTTGAATCGCCAAAGGCGCGTGACACGCTCTCTGTTCCGCAGGGGCCAATAATCGTAAAAAGTCTTCCAGACCATCCTCGTTTACCGGCAAGCGGCAAGCCTAGCCCAAGATTGTTCTTGCTTTCTCCCCCGCCGCTCCCAACGACACGAAACATGAACGTCACCCATCATCTCCTGCCGTCGTCTGAGCAACAAAAAGCGGCCCCTTCGCGCCGTTTCTCCCATCAACATCCCGGCGGCTTTACCAGAGTAACGCCCCGAAATTCCTGAAAAATGTCAACATTTGTCACCATCCCACCGCCGCCTCATTTTCCACCACCGAAAACCGGCCGTCGGAAACCTGCGACCGGGCATCGTAGCGTAGCTAAGGTCTTGCGAGATGGGCGCATTAGGGCGCATACATTCTGACCCTCTTTCCGGTCTCCCCATCTCCACTGCTATGAACCTCCATCGATTCATCGTCCCGTTCGCCGTTTGTGCCGTTACCGCCTGGACCGCCTGGTCCGCCCGGGCGGAAGAAAAGACCTGGCTTGATTTTGCCGGCAAGGACGGCCCGGGGAAAGGCAAACATGTGGTTCTGCTCGCGGGCGACGAAGAATATCGCTCCGAAGAGGCGCTGCCGATGCTGGCCAAAATTCTCAGCGAGCGGCACGGCTTCGATACGACCGTGCTCTTTTCCGTCGAGGACGACGGCCACATCAATGCCAACAAGGGCGAGTCGCTATCGCATCCCGAGGCGCTCGATTCCGCGGATGCCATCGTCATGCTGCTGCGTTTCCGCCATTGGCCGGATGAAGCGATGGCTCATTTTGACAAGGCCTATCTGCGAGGCGTGCCGATCGTGGCCCTGCGCACTTCGACCCATGCTTTCAGTTACGACAAGAACAGCAAGTTCGCCAAGTATGGCTGGGGCTTCGGCGGACCGGATTGGGCGAAGGGCTTCGGCCGGCAGGTGCTCGGTGAAACGTGGGTGAGCCACTGGGGTAAACACAAATCCGAGGCGACGAAGGGCATCATCGAACCGGGCGCGAAGGATGATCCCGTGTTGCGCGGCGTGACCGACATCTTTGGGCTCACCGATGTCTACGAGGCCGAACCAAAGGACGACTCGAAAATCCTCGTGCGCGGCCAGGTGCTCCAAGGCATGAAGCCCGACGCGGCGCCGGCGGATTACAAGAAGGCGCGCTTCGACAAAGTAGAGCAGGGCGTGAACAGCCCGATGATGCCGGTGGTGTGGACCCGCGAGGTGAAAAATGAAGACGGTAAGGTGAACAAGGTACTGACGACCACCATGGGCGCGGCCGTCGACCTCGAAAACGAGGATTTGCGGCGCATGGTCATCAACGGCGTCTTCTGGGGACTCGGGCTCGATGTGCCCGCCAAAGCAGATGTGACCTTCGTCGATGAATACCGCCCGTCCTTTTACGGTTTCGTGAAGGAGTTCCTCAAAGACGGGCGCGGTCTAAAAGTCTCCGACCTCGAACTCGGCAAAGCCATGCCCGGTGAGCCGCTGCCGGCGCCAAAACCGCAGCCACCGAAATCGGCGGAGGTGAAGAAGGAGGCGAAACCCGACGCGCCGGAAGTGCTGGCTGGTTCGGAGTTGCTCAAGCAGCCGCCGCGGCCGGCCCGACCGCTGCTCGATGCGAGCAGCCTGCCGCTCACTTTCTTCAAAGGTGAGCGCATTGCGTTTGCCGGTAACTCGCTCGCGGAGCATTTTGCCAAGTTTGGTTACTTCGAGACGCTCCTGCATTCGCGCTTTCCGAAAATGGAACTCACCGTGCGCAATTTCGCGCGGCCGGCGGATGAGGTCTCCATTCGGCAGCGTTCGGCCAATTACGCCGCGCTCGACGATCCGCTGGCCGCTTTCGGAGCCGACACTTTTTTTTGTTTTTTCGGCTACAATGAGTCGTTCGCCGGGCCGGCGGGGATCGAGAAATTCAAAAGCGATTACGAGAAGTTCCTCGACGATTATGCGAAGCGTTATCCGCGCGATGATACCAAGGCGGCGCCGCGCTTCGTGCTCGTTTCTCCGATCGCTTTCGAGGCCCCGGAGGAAAAGTTTCTCCCCGACGGAAGGAAGGAAAATGCGAATCTTAAAATCTACGCGGAGGCGGTGGGGGAAGTGGCGAAAAAGCGCAACCTTGCCTTTGTCGATCTCTTCGAGCCGACCAGCGCGGATTTTTCTGCGAGGGCGGGTCTGCAATTCACGACCAACGGCGCGCATACGAATGAAGCCGGCGACCGCCGCGTAGCCGAGCTGCTCGATCGCGCGCTTTTCGGCATGAGCAATCCCGCGAAGATCGGTTCGCCGGCCTTCGAGCAGTTGCGCGCGGCGATCAACGACAAATCGTGGGTGCACGCGCAGGACTACCGAATGCTCAACGGCTGGTACGTCTACGGCGGACGCCGCACGTTCGACACGCAGACCTTTCCGCGGGAGATCCTGAAAATCCGCGGCATGGCGGAAGTGCGGGACCATTACGTGTGGGATTTGGCTCAAGGCAAAAAGGTGGCGGCGAAGCCCGATGACGGCAAGACCGGCGAACTGTTCGTGCCGCCCACAGGTGTGGGCCGGTGGCCGACGAAAGAGCCGAAGGAATTGAAGTATCCAACGCCCGAGGAAGCGATCGCTTCGATGAAAGTGCCGGATGGGTTCGAAGTTCAATTGGTGGCCAGCGAGCGCGAATTCCCCGAGTTGGCGAAAGTCGACCAGATCAACGTCGACAACAAAGGCCGCATCTGGGCGTCGTGTATGCCCACCTATCCGCAATGGAAGCCCGGCGATCCGAAGCCGAACGACAAGCTCATCATTTTCGATAAGCTCGATGCGAAAGGCAAAGCCCATAAGGCGACGGTTTTTTACGACAAGCTCGTCTGTCCCACGGGATTTGAGTTCTGGAATGGCGGCGTGATCGTGGTCGATGAGCCGCGGTTGCTTTTTCTCAAGGATACGGATGGCGACGACAAGGCGGACCAGGTGGTGGAGTTATCCGACGGGTGGGCGACGGACGATACGCACCATTGCATCAATGCGTTTCAATGGTCGCCGGGTGGATTGCTCAACATGCTCGAAGGCGTGAGTCTGAGCACGGCGGTGGAGACGCCTTGGGGACCGTTTCGCCGCTCGGGCGCTCCCGGCTGTTACGTCCTCGACCCGCGCACCCAGAAGCTGCGGCACTTCATCACACCCGGTTACGGCAACCCATGGTGCTTTGCTTACAATTGGTGGGGGCAGGGCATCGTCGGCGACGGCACCACGCCGCAGCAGCATTGGGAAACGCCGCTGAGCGGCGCGGAGTTTCCGGGGCGCAAAGGGATGAACACTATTTTCGACGGCGAAGGGATGCGTCCGAATGTCGGCACGGAGTTCATTTATACGAGACAGTTTCCGGACAACGTGCAGGGCAATTTCATCTTCGCCTGCACGATCAACATGAACGGGTTCACCACCTTCACGATCGATGAAGATGGCGCGGGCTACAAAGGTGAACGCAAAAAGAAGGACGTGGCCACTCTGGCCGGGGCGCTGCGCGCGCTGGTCGGGCGCGAGCGGGGTAAAGTGCCCGACGATCTTCTCTCGGCAGTCGACAACATGACTTTCCGCCCGACCGACCCGCAAATCGGCGCCGACGGCGCGCTCTACTTCGGTGACTGGAGTGCCGCCTTGCTCGGCCATATGCAATACTCACAGCGCGACCCGAACCGGGACCACTCGCACGGGCGCATTTACCGGCTCGTTTACAAGAACAAGCCGCTGCTCACACCGGTGACGCAATTCGGCAAATCCATTCCGGAATTGCTCGATCAATTGAAAGAGTATGAGCCGCGTACCCGCTATCGGGTGCGCCGCGAATTGCGCGATCGTCCGACCGCGGAAGTCCTGGCGGCGATCAACAAATGGGTGGCGAAGCTCACCCCCGCAGACAAGGAGTTCGATCGTCTGCTGCTCGAAGCTCTGTGGGTCGAGCAGGGGCATCACGCTGTGGATCCGTTGCTTTTGCAAAAGGTCCTGCACGCCAAGGCCGGCGAAGCGCGCGCGGGCGCGACCCGGGTGCTGGCCGACGAATGGGACCGCATTCCGAATGCGATGGCGTTGATGAAAGCGCAGGTCACGGACGAATTTCCGCGCACGCGCGTCGAGGCGATGCGCGCGCTGAGTTTTGTGCCGACGAAAGAGTCCGTCGAAGCGGTGTTGCAGGCGGTAAACATGCGGCGTGATTACTGGATCGATTACACGTTACAAATGACCCTCGGCGCGCTGGAGCCCGTTTGGAAGCCGGCGTTAAGCAACCAACAAATCGCGCTCAATAATCCCAAGGGCCTGGAGTATCTGACCGAGCTCGACCAGGCCGCGAAACCTGGTGGCGCCGCGACCGCTGCGCTGAAGAAATATCTCACCATGCCGGAGCTGAAACAGAAAGATCGCGATAGCATTTACCAGGAAATCGCCAAGGCCAAAGGCGTCGCCGACAATGGCAAGGCGGTCTTCCGCCGGATCTGCGTCGCCTGCCATAAATTTGGCAGCGAAGGGATCGAGTACGGTCCGCAAATGGATGGGGTGGCCACTCGCTTGAAACGCGAGGACATCATCGAATCCGTGCTCGACCCGAACGCCAAGATCGCGCCGGGATTCCTCACGACGAACGTCGAGACCAATTCCGGCGGGACTTCTAGCGGTTTTGTGATCGGCGAAACGCCGGAGACGTTGACGCTGCGGATCGCCGGCGGCCTCAAGCAAGAAATCAAAGTGGCCGACATCAAGAAGCGTGAAAACATCAAGCAAAGCAGCATGCCCGAAGGCCTCGCCAACGGCATGTCGCCCGGTGAGTTCCTCGATTTGATTGAGTTTCTTTCGAGCCTGAAGACAGCACAGAAATAGGTCGCATTCGCTTCGGATGGGGCAGAACGGAAGGCTGAAGTCTCGAGGAGTAAAGGCGAATGCTCGACGGCCGATCGTCTTGGGCGATGAAAGGAGTGGAACTTCCAGCGGAGTGCGCTAGAGGAGACGCGTCCTTTGCGATCATGCCCTCCCCCCTCGCTCCGCAGAACAGTC
>Ga0206824_10145_pt1 | contig 24150 bp, 18 predicted proteins | sample Alteio_BWOrgCont_82_FD_152874 | JGI IMG/M metagenome (GOLD analysis project Ga0206824, IMG submission 152874) | Enriched cells from forest soil in Barre Woods Harvard Forest LTER site, Petersham, Massachusetts, United States -... | ecosystem: Environmental > Terrestrial > Soil > Temperate forest >...
TTTTTCTTACTTATGAATTACCAACTTCCCCTCTCCTACAAAGCCACCATCTTGGGTTATTACCCTATACAGGTATATCCCGTCAGGCTGATTCGTTAAGTCAATTGTATTGTCGCCCTGAGCAGAGCGAAGGGTCTCCGTTAGTACTTTTTCGCCAAGCATATTGTATACTTCTATTATTGGTTGCGATACTTGATCCGCCAGCTGGCGGACAGCACAACAAACGACTGTAAATACCCCATTATTGGGATTGGGATAAACAGTTATCTGTCCTGAATTATCTGTAATGTTGTTTATTCCCGTAGGAACAATAGTAACAGTAGCAGTTGCTGTACAATTATTGGCATCTTGAATTGTACAAGTATATGTTCCTGCTGTTAAGTTTTTAATAGTATCTGTTGTTGCACTGTTTGCCCATGAGTAAGTATAAGGAGAAGTTCCTCCACTTGCACTTACTGCTGCAATACTATTTGCAGTCGATGAATCCAAGGTATAAGTAGTAACCTGTAACTCCAAAGGTTGAGAAATGGTAACAGATGCCGTCACGGTATAACCGGATTTATCATTGGCGGTAACCGTATAAGTTCCGGGACTTAAATTACTAATGGCAGCATTAGTTCCTAAGCTACCACTCTAGGAATAAGTATAAGGGGAGGAACCTCCAAGAAAACTTGCAATGGCGCCGCCATTATTAGCCCCATTACAGCTTATATTAGCGCTGTTTATAGATACAGATTTTACAGAAGTGTCTTTTACAAGGGTAAGACTTATTGGAACCGCCCCATTATCACCATTAAAATCAAGTAGCTTTTTGTAAGTTGAAGTAGTTGTATCGTAGCTATACAAAATCCCCTTATCACTATCCCCTCCGTAAGCAGTTGCACCATATAGTATCCCATTATCAGGATCCTGAACAAGATAGAATTGAGGCAGTATACCATCCGTATCATTAAAATTCACCAATACTTTTTCGGTTTTATTCACAGGGTTGAAGCTGAACAGCACACCGCTATTCTTAGTTCCACCATTAAAGGTAGTACCATAAATTAATCCATTAGAGGCCTGAAAAAGTCCATTTCCATCAGGATACGCTCCATCTATATTATTAAATTGAAATACGGTATCAACTATTCCATTTACAGCATTGAAGGTATAAATGGTGCCTACGTCACTGTCACCCCCGCCTTGAGTCATTCCATAAAATAATCCGTTGGATGCCCTGATAAATCCACAGGCGGGGGAAAATGGAGCAAGGCTATATCCATGAAAACTATAATATATACTGTCTTGATTAGTCACTGTATTAAATCCATGAATAACTCCTCCATTATATACCCCCCCTGCTTCCGTCACTCCATAAAGTATTCCGGTTGCAGTATCTTCACAAAGCGCAAGCATAGGACCATATCCTGATGTTAAAGTATCAAAGTTATATAGCACAGTATCCTTTCCGGTACTTATATCATATCTGTATAATACTCCGGCATCATGGGTTCCTCCAGCCCAAGAGGTCCCATAAAGCAAACCATTTGTGGCCTGTATTAGTTCATTTCCGCCGGTGTTGAACTCGCCATTTATACCATCATAATTAATTATGACATTTTCCTGATTAGTTTTCCAATTAAAACTAAAAACTGTACCCATGCTATTAGTACCTCCCTCTGCAGTTGTTCCATATAATAAGCTATCGGAAGCATAAAGAAGCCTGCTTCCTGGCGAATACCCATCGCTTCCATTAAAAACAAACACTGTAGTTTGTTTATTGGTTATTGGATTATAACTAAAAATAGTCCCGGCATCGTAAGTGTCTCCTCCTCCTGTTGTACCATACAACATATATTGAGCTTGAGAAAGCGAAAGATGAAAAACTAAGGCTAGTAGAAATACTTTCTTCATACTGTAAATATAGTAAATCCATTTTACACACTTTAAGTTTTTGAATACCGCTTAATACCGTATTGGTGCGATAAGTGAAGTTCTTCTTGCAGTTACGGCAGATATATTTGTGGTGCCCGTTCCTTGTTCCGTTCTTTACAATATGGTCGGATTTGCAATGTGGGCATGCAGTTACTTTGACGTGCTCATCAAATATACTGTAACTGTCTTTTAGGAATTGTATTAGGTCTCTTTTCTCTTTTGGGGATAATTCGCGCAGCTTTGCCTTTGTTCTTTCTATGCTCTTTTCGTTCATTCTTTTTGTTACTTTTACCTTTATGCCTACATATACGCAAAGATACGAAAAATGTTTCAAAAAACACCACTTATTTACCTGAAGACCAGTATATTTAACACTTATTTAACATTTTATCAGTCAAAGTTTAGACTTGCACCAAATATGTTAAAAATAACTCCTAGTTCATAGCTTATATCTCATAGCAAAAGTCATAGTTGTTTTCCCTATCTTCGCCCACTCAAAAAACTCCCATGAAAAAATACATCCTTCTACTTTTCGCTTTTCATTTTTCACTTTTAATTCTTTGTCAAAACGTAATGACTCCCGAATTGCTTTGGCAGCTTGGCAGGGTAAGTGGTGAAAGGCTTTCACCTGATGGCAAAAGTGTTATTTATGGTGTTACCTATTATGATATGCAGGCTAACAAAGGCCATGGGAATCTTTATACAGTGCCACTTGCAGGTGGTGAACCAAAACAAATTACTACCGATAAGGGAAGAGAAAACAATGTTGTGTTTTCTCCAAAAGGCAAAATGGGGTATCTTCTAAAAGGTAACTGGTATGAAGCAAATGCCGATGGAAGCGCTGCTATCCAACTTACCCACGACAGCGATGGAATAGACAACCTAAAATATTCCCCTGATGGTAAATGGGTACTTTTCACCAAAAATGTAAAGATAGATACCACTAAAGAAGACCTTTATCCTAATCTGCCAAAAGCCCAAGCCCGCATTATAAACGGACTTATGTACCGCCACTGGGACTCATGGGAAGATGGTACCTATGGTCATGTTTTTTATGCGCCTTACACGGCCGGAAGTATTGACATGAGTAAAGCAGTAGATATTATGAAAGCTGAACCTTATTACTGTCCTCAGCAACCCAATGGCGGTGCAGAAGACGTTGTTTGGAGCCCCGACAGCAAGACTATAGTATATGTAACCAAAAAGAAAACAGGCACTGCTTATGCCATAAGCACCAACACCGACCTATACTTCTATGATATAGCAAGTGGAAAAACAACAGACTTTACACAAGATAATCCGGGGTACGACACCTATCCTGTATTTTCAGGCGATGGCAGCAAAATAGCGTGGTTAAGTATGGCTCACGAAGGCTATGAATCAGACAAGAACCGCCTTATGGTGTATGATTTTAAAACAAAAACCAAATACGATTTAACTAAAGATTGGGATGAAACTGTAGCTTCTATTAAATGGAGTAAAGATAATACCAAGATATATTTTTTAGAAACTTTTCAGGCTACAGACCAACTTTTTGAAATTACACTTCCTAAAAATCTGTCAGATGTTACTGCCAAAAATTTCAGGCAAATTACAAGTGGAGACCATGATGTAACCGCTATGCTTGGAGAATCGGAAGGCAATATGATTGTAACCCGCACCGATATGAACCATGCGGCGGAAGTATACAAGATAACTTTAAAAACAGGGGCATTTACACAACTTACTTTCACCAATAAAAAAGTATATGATAACCTGCATATGGGTAATATAGAGAAGCGCTGGGTAAAGACTACCGACAATGAAAAAGAACTTGTTTGGGTTATTTATCCACCTGACTTTGACGCTACAAAAAAGTACCATACCCTACTCTACTGCCAGGGCGGGCCTCAATCACCTGTATCGCAGTTTTATTCATTCCGCTGGAACTTCCAGGTTATGGCAGCTAACGGTTATATAATTGTAGCCCCATGCAGACGGGGGATGCCCGGTTTTGGTATAAAATGGAATGAAGCTATTAGCCGCGATTGGGGCGGACAACCAATGAATGATTATTTGAGTGCCATTGATTCCATATCTAAATTACCTTTTGTGGATTTAAGCCGTAGAGGTGCTGTGGGAGCCAGCTACGGAGGCTATTCTATTTACTATTTAGCAGGAATACATAATGGCAGGTTCAAAACATTTATCTCACACGACGGCGTTTTTGACCTTGAAAGCATGTATGGCACTACTGAGGAACTTTGGTTTAATAACTGGGAAATGGGCGGCAATTATTGGAATACTCCAACACCGGCAGATTATCAAAAGTTCAATCCTAAAAATATGGTTGACAAATGGAACACTCCAATCCTTGTTATTCATGGGCAGCAGGACTTCCGTGTACCCGTTGAACAAGGCATGGAAGCCTTTCAGGCAGCACAGCTAAAAGGCATTAAAAGCAGGTTTCTTTATTTTGAAAATGAAGGACATTGGGTAACAAAACCCCAAGATGGCTTGCTCTGGCAGCATGAGTTTTTCCGCTGGCTCGATGAGACGTTGAAGAACTAACAATACTCTGTTAGCAAAGCTGTTGGTTATCTACTATTGACGATTAGCTATTTTTTCTATATTTGCAATGTATCGCTTAAAAAGGTAATTAGATGAATTCGAGAAGAATTATTGTGGCAATAGCCTTAACTATACTGTTATGTACGTCGTGCGATAATACCATAAAAATTTTGGCTCCTTATAAAGACATTACTATAGTATACGGCTTAATTGACCAAAATGATCCTGTTCACTATTTCCGCATCAATAAGGGCTTTGAAGGTAATGGTAATGCATATACCATGGCACAGCAATACGATTCTATTTATTATCCTGTTGGTAACATAACTGCGGTTTTAGAAGACTCAAGTACAACAACAAACAGCATTGTAAACGTCTATCTGCTTGATACTACTACGAGTATCCCCTTAGGAGCCGGCATATTTTCATACCCTAAGCAGTTATTATATTATACTAATGCAACCCTTAACCCCAATGATTATTACAACATAGTAATAACAAACACAAAAACCGGTAAAAAAATAACGGGCTCAACGTACCTTCTTCCGGACATGACCTTTTCAAATAATGACTTTGTTGGCTCACCCACGCTTCCTCTTTCCTTTAATAACACTTATCCCAGCATGATCCAATGGAATACCTCTTCCAATGCACGAATATATCAAATGACAGTCCGCTTTTATTATGATGAAGTTAATTCCAGTAACAATGTTACCCTTAAATCTTTTGATTGGGTATTCCCTGCTGTAACATCTCCTACACTTTCAGGCAATTATCCTTTATCTTATTCATATTACGCTTCTGGATTACTTAGCCTTATTGTATATTATGTGCCTTATGAACAAGGCATAACAAGGTATGTGGATTCATTGCATGTTATTTTTACATCAGGCACTGATGACCTCAATACTTACGTACTGCTTAGTCAACCTCCATCGGGCATAAATCAGGATGTGCCTAACTTTTCTGATGTAAAAAACGCTGTTGGCTTATTTACTGCTCGTCATATTCAGACTTTTTATAAACAATTAGCCCCTGCATTTATTGATACCCTTGTAGGAGAGTCTAAATATTCAAATCTTAATTTTCAGCAACGCTAAACACTATTAATTTATACTAAAGAAGATGGCTGCCCGATTAAATAAGAAAGAAGTGACTGCCCTTATAAATTTGTTGGATGACCCCGATGAAAAGATTTTTAGCACGGTAAAGGGAAAGATTTTGGATTTAGGGGAAAAAGCTATACCGGTACTCGAAGACGCATGGGAAAGTTCCGTGAGCCTATTACTTCAAACCCGTATTGAAAATATTATTCATCGCATCCAATTTGACAAAACACTGGAAGCCATTACAGAATGGAAACAGAAAGATTCTTCTGACTTGCTCGAAGGGGCTTTATTGGTTGCTCGCTACCATTATCCTGAACTGGATGAATCGAAAGTGCAGGAATCTTTAAAACAACTATATCAAGATGTATGGCTTGAAATGAATGATCAGCTTACCGCACTTGAAAAAGTAAGAGTAATTAATCACCTGTTTTTTGATGTGCACCGCTTTGTAGGTAATACAGAAAACTATACAGCTCCTGAAAACTCCTACATCAACAAGGTATTAGAATCAAAAAAAGGAAACCCACTCTCTCTTGCCATTATATACCTAACTCTTTGCCGCAAACTAAATCTTTCGGTATATGGGGTTAACCTGCCACAGCACTTTGTAATGGTTTATATTGATGAACTTATGTTTTCTTCAGAAAACAAAGAAGATAATATTATGTTTTACATTAATCCATTCAGTAAAGGCGCTATTTTCAGCAGAAGAGAAATAGATATATTTCTTAACCAACTGGGTATTGACCACCAAAAATCCTTTTATCTACCCTGCTCCAATGTTGAAATTATAAAAAGGCTTATTCGTAACCTAATTACCTCATATACAAACTTAGACGATCACGAAAAAATAGCAGACCTCAAAGAGATACTCAAAACTTTAAACTCCTAAAAATTAGCTCACAAAGTTTTGTGGATACCTCCCATTGGGAAGGTTCATAAAGTAAAATTTCTGCCGTTTTGTGCCGTTTTTTTAACTTTACAAACTTTATGAACTTGATAAACTTCAAACTGATATATGAACATTAGTATAATAGGCACAGGATATGTTGGTTTAGTTACAGGCACTTGCTTTGCCGAAACCGGGAACCATGTAATTTGTGTAGATATTGATAAAGCCAAGGTAGAAGCTATGCAGAATGGTAAAATGCCTATTTATGAGCCCGACCTCGATACTCTTTTCGAAAGGAACCTAAAAGCTAAGCGGCTTACTTTTACTACCCATCTTAAAGAAGCTGTTGAAAAGACTGATATTATATTTCTAGCTTTGCCTACTCCTCCTAATGAAGATGGTTCTGCTGATTTATCCTATGTTTTAAACGTAGCGGAAGAATTGGGGAAGCTAATCACTTCCTATAAAGTTATTGTAGATAAAAGTACAGTGCCGGTGGGGACAGCAGAAAAAGTAAAGACAGCAATTGCTGCCAATTGCAAGGTAGATTTTGATGTGGTTTCAAATCCCGAATTTTTGAGAGAAGGATTTGCGGTAGATGATTTTATGAAGCCTGACAGGGTTGTAATTGGCACATCTTCTCCTCGGGCAAAAAAAGTAATGGAAGACCTTTACAAGCCCTTTGTAAGACAGGGAAACCCGGTATATATAATGGACGAACGCTCGGCAGAGCTTACTAAATACGCAGCCAATTCATTTTTAGCAACTAAAATTTCATTTATGAATGAAATAGCAAACATTTGTGAAAAAATGGGCGCTGACGTAGATATGGTAAGAATTGGCATTGGTGCCGATCAACGCATAGGAAAACGCTTTTTATTCCCTGGCATAGGATATGGCGGCAGCTGCTTCCCCAAAGACGTAAAGGCATTGGTTCAGTCATCCGGTGAGTATAAGTACGATTTTACTATTTTGAAGTCGGTAATGAAAGTTAACGAAACCCAGAAACATCTTATTTTAACTAAACTGGAAAAACACTATAAAAAGCTGGAAGGTTTAAAAATAGCTATATGGGGATTGTCCTTTAAACCGGATACTGATGATATCCGTGAGGCTCCGGCATTGGTTATAATTGATGAGTTATTAAAACAGAAAGCTGAAGTAAGCGTATATGATCCCGCCGCTATGGAAAATGTGAGCAAAATATATGGCAGCCGAATTTATTTTGCCACAAATGAATATGAAGCCCTGCAGGGAGCCGATGCCTTAGTTATAGCAACAGAGTGGAGCGAGTTCCGTACACCCAATTTTAGCGAAATAAAAAAACGCATGAATAAGCCTGTTATTTTTGACGGCAGAAACTTGTATACTATTGAACAAATGGAACAGGCCGGTTTTAGTTACTATAGCGTTGGTAGAAAAGATTTACTTCAATAATAAACAATGAAAACAGTATTGATTACAGGCGCAGCGGGTTTCCTTGGTTCCCATCTTTGTGACAGATTTATCAAAGAAGGTTATCGCATAATTGGAATGGACAACCTTATTACTGGTGACCTGCGCAATATACAGCATCTCTTTTCCCATGAGCATTTTGAGTTTTATCATCATGATGTTTCAAAGTTCGTTCATGTTCCCGGGGAATTGCATTATATATTACATTTTGCATCGCCTGCAAGCCCTATAGATTATTTAAAAATACCCATTCAAACTCTTAAAGTAGGCTCTTTAGGTACACACAACCTATTAGGACTTGCCAAAGCCAAAAATGCAAGAATATTGGTAGCCTCCACATCAGAAGTTTATGGCGATCCCCTTGTTCATCCTCAAAAGGAAGATTATTGGGGTAATGTAAATCCCGTTGGTCCCAGAGGGGTTTATGATGAAGCTAAACGCTTTCAGGAGGCTATAACTATGGCATACCATACCTTTCATAAGTTAGACACAAGAATTATACGGATTTTCAATACCTATGGGCCAAGAATGAGGCTGAATGACGGCAGGGTGTTACCTACTTTTATAGGACAGGCATTGAGAGGCGAGCCGCTCACAGCCTTTGGGGATGGCAGCCAAACACGTTCCTTCTGCTATGTTTCTGATTTAGTTGAAGGAATATATCGCCTGCTTATGAGTGATTATTGTTTACCTGTCAATATTGGCAATCCTGCTGAAATAACTATCAATGAATTTGCGGAAGAAATACTAAAACTTACCGGAAGCAAACAAAAAATAATACATACTGCATTACCTAAAGACGACCCAAAACAAAGACAACCGGACATTACACTGGCGAAAAAGCTATTAGGCTGGGAACCGAAAGTATCAAGGGCAGAAGGATTAAAAATAACATACGATTATTTCAAATCACTTTCTCCTGAGGAATTACAGAAGTCTGTGCCGAGGTTTGCTTAGCATTAAATAAGTCGGCAATGAACCCTTTGTTACAAAGTGAACTTATTAAATACCTTTCAGGTTTTGTAACTGAAGCCCGTTTAAAAAGATTTGATGAAGTACTTGCCAATCGCACAAAACATATTGCTATAGGGCTTGAAAATATATATCAACCGCACAATGCCAGCGCCGTGCTACGTTCCTGCGATTGTTTCGGCATACAGGATGTGCATATTATTGAAAACGAAAATAAATACACCTTCAATCCTAATGTGTCTCTTGGTTCAGAAAAGTGGCTAACCCTGAAGAGGTATAATGATGCCAAAAGCCTTAATACATGCACTAACATATTGAAGGAAGCCGGATATACCATAGCGGTAACATCACTCCACAAAGACAGTTACACTATTGAAAATGTTCCGCTGAATAATAAACTCGCCCTCTTTTTTGGAACAGAAATGCGAGGCGCAACCACAGAGTTAGAGGGCAAAGCAGATATGTTTGTAAAAATTCCCATGCTTGGCTTTACGGAGAGCTTTAATATTTCAGTTGCGGCAGCTATAAGCATGTATTCGCTTTCTACCCGTTTAAGAAAAGAAGAGATAGCATGGAAACTTAGTGAAACAGAAAAAGAAGCCCTGCGATTACAATGGCTTCGAAATACCATACCTAAAGTAGAATTACTGGAAAAGGACTTTATAAGTAAATTATGAATGGGACTATATATTCTTATTCTTAATTCATAATTCTTATTACCTTTGCAGCTCTTAAAAAATATAAAATACTATGGGAAAAGGAGATAAAAGGTCACGCAAAGGAAAAGTATGGAAAGGGTCTTATGGCAATTCACGCCGCAAAAAGAAAGGACATAAACCTGCATTCATTCCTAAACCAAAACCTAAAAAAGTACTTGTACCGGTTGCAACAACCATAGCTGATGCTCCTATTATAGAAGCAGTAAACGCTAATACAGAAGCAACTGCCCCTAAAGCAGCAAAGCCTAAAAAAGCTGCTGTTACAAAAAAACCTAAAGTTGAAGGCGAGAAAAAAGCAGCAACTAAAAAAGAACCTAAAAAGAAGGCGACTAAGAAATAATAGCCCATCGTAATAAATAAAATCCCGTCCGGTATATACAGGACGGGATTTTTTATTGAGTAAACTATCCTTCTAATTAATAATAGTTTTAACAACCTTTTGGAAATTCATTCTTCCAATTCTTACCAGATAAACACCTTTGGGTAATGAACTTACGTTTATTTGAGTTTCAAACATATTGGAAACAGGGTTTATACTTTGAGTAATGAGTTGTCTGCCTGATATATCAAACAAATCAACTACAAGTCTATCGTTGGTAGGAAGCCCTGTTGTTTTTACTTCAAGGTAATTAGCATTTTGATATACTTTTACTTCTGTTTGATTTTGTATTTCATTAATGCCTAAGATATTGGAAAGCCTAAAAGAAAATATTCTGTTTAGCTGGTCATAATTATTTGTAGAGGAACCATATTGATTAATACACCAAAATGTTAATCCGTCAGAAGGATCAATGTCTAATTGTGAATAATCTCCCCACCTGCCAAAAGAACCGGATATAGTAGATGTTCCTGCAATGGCAGTTTGTTCAGCAAAAGTCATTTGTCCCAATGGGTCTGTTGCAAGCCTTCCAGTATAACGAATACCAGGATATACACTATTGCCTGCCACACAATATTCAAGAGCAATATTGCCGTCATAGTCCATGCAAATAGCGCCATTCCATCTACTTGTTCCGTCATTAGGCCCATAAGTACCATTTTGATATAAGCTCCATTGCTGGGTTGTATCATTTTGCCTCAATTCATACCATCTTATTCCTGCTATCTTACCGCCCAAATTTACAGTATTACTAAGCACTACAGAGTTATGCCCAATAAATTTCATATACGGCACCCTAAAGTTAAATGTGCCATCCAACGCATCTACTCCGTTAGGATATCCGGGTTGAGAAATATCACCAAGGCTCCCACCGGAAAAATAGGAATTAAACATTGGTACGGAAAAGGAATCAGCCCGACTTGCCCTAAAAGTATGTAATGTTGTATCTACTATTAAGCTATCCATAATAATAGTATTGGAATATCCGCCGGATGCAATATTTTCAAAAAAGACAAGGTAATTAGGAGTGCCGTAAGGTGGAAGTGCACTTGCATCACAGTCTAAAGTTTTAGGAGCTGAATTCAAGCTGTTATTACCACCCTGTAAATCAGGAGGAGCAGGTATATTGGCAAGTATCAGCCCTGCATTCGGATTACCCTTTATCATTCTATTTCTTTCTAATACCCCTACTTGTTGTGGTATATTAAAGTTATTACTATTTCCGCTATATCCTTGAAAGGTAACGTAATACCCATCAGTCCAAATAGAATATTTAGGATAATCAGGATAGGTATTGCCCATGCTAAATTGCCACACATAATAAGCGCCGGTTGGATCATTTGTTTTTGAAACAGCCACACAAAGCTGGAAAGGCATATTGGTAACCTGAAACTCTGAAAGAAACCATCTGTCGGCAAATTTATCATACAAAACAACAGGATCTCCATCCTCTGGATCGCCTGGCCACAGGCTACCTAAGTCCTTAGAGTTTAAAACCGTGTTTCCATTTTTGTCAAATACACTGTAAATAACATTTAAGGCCTGCACATAGTAAGTAGAATCAACCGCTCCATTGGGGTCACCCGGATCTTCCAGAGAATCTACGTTTCCTTCAAAATTAACTATAGGCGCATCATTCCCCGTTATCGAACCTATCGAAGTCTGCCTTATTGGGTCGGTATAATCAGTATTTGTATTAAGAGTACTACTTTTTCTATGCCATATATCATATCTCATTCTATCGGCCGATTCTTTGGGTTTACTCCCCGGGGCCGGTTTGTAGTCAGGGAGTTCCCGCATCGGTTTTGAAATAAAAAAGTTGGTGCAATGTACAAATGTGGAGGGGCTTTTAGTATTAGCCACGGGACTTTGCGCCTTAATTAATAAGGAGCAAATACACACCAATGAAAAAAAGATACTTGATTTCAATTTCATGCTAATACTGTTTAGACACTAAAATGCAAGTTATGAAAAATATATGATACTGTATACAGTATATATCAAAAAGTGCTCAATATGGAGAGAATCCTACATCGCGTTTAACGGCAGGTACAATACTCATAACAGGTATATCAGAATTATTGATAACGCCTTGCGCTGTTGAACCAATGAAAAGGGGTGTTATATCACCTTCCTGTTGTGTCATTATCATTATAAGGTCTGCATCCACTTTATTGGAATAATCAATTACAGCATGAGAAAGGGTTTCTTTTCCTTTGCTGGTTTTAATCATTTCAGCAGTACACTTTACACCGGCTTTTTTAATGAAATTTTTTACTTGTTCCATTTGCCGCGTAAGACGATTTACGACAAACTCATCCAAGGTAAACAATACTGAAACAACCCTGATAGTGGCTCCATATAATCTGCCTAATTCAACAGCATTATTAACCTTTTCACGGGATTCCTTTGTCAGGTCAATCGGCAACACAATGTTTTTACAACCTTCCCTGGGATGTTTGCCTTTTATAGTAACGACAGGACAAGTAGCTTCTTTAACTACCCTAAGTGCATTGGAACCAATAAATCTTTTCTTTAGCCCCACGGTGCCATTGGTTCCCATAATTATCATTTTAGCATTAATCATATCGGCTACTTCCAATATTTTGTCATAAATATGACCTTTTGCGACCAACGTATTTACCTTTATTTTATGCTTTTTACTTACCGTTATTCCGAGTTCTACCAGTTTGGCATCTACCTGTTTTCTTAAGGCATCTTCATCAACAGGTTTGTTAAAAATCCTGTTTACTGTATTTCCCTCATCTATTACATAAAGCAATGTAAGGTCAGCATCATAAAATCTGGCAAGATTATAAGATTGGTCTAAAGCAATTAAAGCCTGATCGGAAAAATCAATTGGAATTAAGATTTGAGTTACAGATGAATTCATAGACTTCTGTGCTATTTTATTAATTTATAGCGACAAAAGTAATAAAAAATTGGCTCCTCTCTTTTTGCTATCGTATCAGGGTTACGTTCCCTTTTTTAGTAAGGGTTTTACCATCGGATGTTTTACCTGTTACATAATAAACAAATGTACCCTGATTCATTGGCTGTCCCCTATAGTTTCCATCCCAGCCATCTGATAGAGATTCCGATTCAAAAACTTTATTACCCCAACGGTCAAACACTGTAAAATCAACAGATGTAAGACATTCACTTCTTACATATAATATCGTATTTTTATTATTTAGATTACCGGGTGAAAAAGCGTTCGGAACAAAAATATCACAATTAGCGCCAACTTCCACCGTAACGGTATCATACACAACACAACCATTGGAATTTGTTATTTCAACAGTATAAACAGTAGTTACTAAAGGGGTAGCCATGACATCGGGGCAAGTATCGCAATTCAAACTTACAGAAGGAGACCAAACCCAAGAGTTACCCCCCGTAGTGGTCAACTGAATATTTTGGTCGGGTTCTATTCCTACTGCAGTACTAATATTATCTGTTATAACAGACGGGTCAACAACAACCGAAGCAGTATCCTTACAACCGGCAGCGGTAGTTCCGGTTACAGTAAAAGTTTGTATGGAATAAAGCACCGCTTTTACGACAGAATCATTTACCATTTCGACTGTATTCGGCGACCATGTATAGGTACTTGCACCGGAAGCATGCATAAAAACTTCTTCACCAACACAAGATGTAACACTAACATCGGGTTTTTGATTTACAGTAAGTTTAAGCGTATCATATAGCGTACATCCTGTAACGGTTACAGCTACCCAATATGAGGTATTTATTACAGGCGATACAGTAATCGAAGGAGTTTGTCTTCCGTTGTACCACTTATAATGTGTTCCACCTGAAACGGTAAGAGTATCTACTACACCATTACATAATACAGCGGGTTTAGCAGTAATAATAGGAGTAGGAGGTATGCCAACTGTAACCGTCCATGTGGCAGTGCTGGAATAACAGGCATTAATAGCTATAACACTTAGGGTAAAAGTTCCCGTAGTATCAAATTTTATTTTTAACACATTATTAGAAGTATCGGCATGGGTATTGACTGGAAGCGTCCATATATAATCGGTGTTATTGGAAAAGGGAATAGAGAAGACTCCTGTATCTCCCAAACAAACAGTGGGCGGACCTGCTTTTGCACTGCTTGGCGGTCCTAAAATAACTATGGTATCCTTTAAAAAAGCTTTACCTCCCAAGCAATTATTATTGTTTTCCTGGCAACTTATCACTACGGTATCTCCAACAGCAGTATAAAAATTTATATATCCCTGAGTCCAATTATTAAAAGGCAATGTACCGTTTACTTTATCAGTTATCCACCACTGGTAGGTAGAATTATAGGGAGCATATTGATCATCGGGATTTGTTATAACCTCTATAGGCTGTCCCGAACAAAAAGGACCGGGAGTTAAAAGTGAGAGGGCAAGACTATCTGCAGGCTGCCCAATCGTCAACTGAATTAATGAACCTAAAGAACTATCGGGATAACTTGAACTGTCCGCAATAATTCTTGCATAATAAACACCGGGACTTATTCCATTGGCAAATAGCGTATCGGGACATGGAATATGCATTCTCAATTTGTAATGCCCGTTTGAATTATCAACTGTAACCCCAAAAAGCCCTGTATTTATAGTGGCAAAACTGGCAGGATAAAGCATAAATTGAATTAACTGTACTTCAAATTTATTTCCGTTAAAATAACTTGAGAGTGAATCGCTATATGTAATTGAATCACTAAATCCCTGCGGTTGCTTTGTACAAGAGCCAAGACATACTTGTACAGATTGCTGCTCATTGGTTTTTATATCGCAATGTTGTATACAAAAAGGCCCCCACATTGTAGATGGCCTGTTTCCTGTATTACAAACTACTCTTACATAATACTTGCACCCTGCAGGAGCTGTTAATGGAACCGTGCCTACAATATCTCCGGGTATGGGTGGAAAAACAGTGGGAGGATAGGACAAATTATTCACAATGTATCCAATAGTATCAATAATGGCAGTATTGCTTCCGGTAGAATCAATTAACTGAGCAACATAGGTGTTATAAACGTCATAAATACCTGTTGAAAAAAACGGAACATCCATTATACTGCCCGCACAAACCGGATTAGTATCAATAGTTGCAGGAGGTTGAAGGGTAGTTATTGTTCCGGGGCATGAATCAAAAGGATAACAAATTGAATCAATAAAGGTCAGAAAAGGATATGTTGCTCTGGAAAGTTTGAACTTATAGCAATGTCCTACTGTAACAAAGTTAGCAGGCATTGTTAAATACCAATAGTTTGTTATATCATTGAAGTAAGTTGGACCAACGTACCCATACCAACTTGTTCCTCCTGGTGAAAAGTTCCCATTCCCGTTAGACATTTCAACATTCCATTCGGCATCACAAGTGCTGTCAGTAAGCGTAGCAGAGAAAAACACATAGGGATTTTGCCCTAAACAACTGTCTTCTATCAGTGTATTAAAAGTACAACTGATGGGGTGCGCTAAACTATCATAAGTTCCATACATAGAAACATCATCAATTCCCAGCGCAGAAGTATCTCTTCCCGATGCTGTGTCATTATGCCAAAGAAAACCAAATTTCAAGTCTTCTACATCTGTAAAAGCTGGATTGGTAATGGTGGCATACTGCCATTTATATTTGTTCTGCAAGATAGCTCCTGTAGAAGTCCATCCGGCTCCGTCAATATTATAATAAACTTCTGCGTAAGCTGATGGGGAACCTTGACAGAGATAAAAAAAGTTGAAATTTATATTCGTCAGCGACTTTGTGCAAATCCCGCTTGTCATGTCGGCAAAGCGAGTTGAGGAATCTTTAGGGTTATAATTATCATTTAAATAAGTTGATGCACTGTCATAAATATGAAGATAATGTCCATAAGGAGCATAGGAAATGCTTCCTGAATAAGTACTGTCTTCGTTATAGGTCTTAGAGTAAATACCACCTGCAAAATAATTCGTATCAACAATCCATTTATTATTGCCGCTATTAATTCCCAACACACTATCGTTTATGGTAAAAGTATTTGAAGCTCCCTCAAAATTCTCAAAATATAATTGATGCTGACACTTACCAACAAGAGCATAGGCCATAAAAAAAACAATAAGCGCACTGTATTTTATTTTCATACTATAATTTACTTAATAAGCTGTATAAAGCCTTGATATTTTTTTCCTGTTGGTAAAGTAAGAATGTAAAAATAAACCCCATCACTTTGCCCTCCACCATTCCAATTGTTTTGATAATTGTTAGTAGTATATACTTGCTTGCCCCAACGATCAAATATGCTTAATTCGCTATTAGGATAAGATTGCAGATTATTTATGACGAAATAATCATTTATAGCATCACCATTAGGGGTTATAATATTCGGTATAATAACATTTTCATCACGGACAAAAATTGAAAATGGAGTTATCGTTTGACAACCTCCAGAATCAGTAGTTGTAATAGAATAAATGGTTGAAATAGTGGGAGTAGCCATCGGATTAGGACAAGTAGTACAACTTAAACCGGCAGCAGGAGACCACAAATACGTTCCTCCGCCTTTTGCTGTAAGCTGTTCAGAGCTTCCAAGCACCATGGTATCTATACCAGTAACTGTAACCATGGGTGATGGATTTATGATGCCTGTAGCATTGACAGTATCTGAATTACATCCATTAGCCGAACCTACTATTTTGTAGTTTACAACTAATGTACCCATGCCCGAATCATGGATATTATCAGAAACAGTAGTATCTCCAGTTCCTGAAGCATTATCGCTTCCAACCCAATTGTATGTTGTGCCTGTTACACATGATTGCAAGGGCAGGCTTACAGGTAAACCATTACATACTACAGTTGTTGCAGGAGTAATAACCGGAATAGGTTTTATTACATACTTAAAGGGCTTTGTAGCAGCAGCCGTATCTCCGCAGGCATCTACTACAACCGGAGGAGGAATAGCAATTGTATCAATCCTGCCACAAGTATACGGACATCCCGGAATGGTTAATTTCATTCTGGCTATCCCTATTGATGCACAGGAGGAATAAGTGCCCACTATTGTATCGCGTGCCACCCACGGATGCGTCACTTTATATGGAGGAACTCCATATTTAAGGGTAGCGTTCATTGTGACAGTGCAAGAATTGGAACATTGAGAGCCGGGGGTATAGGTAATAGTGGTGGTTGAATCGGTATACCCTTCTACATAAGCTGAAAAATGATATTGAAAACCTGCATAACCTGCTTTAGTATACCAAATTGTGCTAGTATCACACCCCACTCCACCCCTGCGTCTTGACAAAGAGGCATATACCCAAAATTTTTGAAGCGAGCAGGAAGGAGCATAGCAACAAGTCATAGGATTATGGAAATCCTCGAATGGGTCAAGATAACAAACACCTGCCGTATCCCCGTGACCGGGGGAATCAGCGCATGAAGTGGTATCAGTTTGCCCGCAAGGAGTACTTATATAAAATATACCATCATTTGTAGGTATACCCAAGCCAGCAGTGCTCGAAACATAGGCATAATCTACTGTAAAAAAAGTAATAGTCACGTTTGCAGGAATGGTAACTTGTATGCTATCCGTATGAAAATTAGGATATATGCATGAAGGAGAAGAACCACCTAGCCAATAAGCTACACCACCTGTTAAAAGTGGATCAAGGGTAACAGGGTAAACAGCTTTTGAAAGCCAAGCGGAAGAAATTGATGTTACAAGAATGTTTTTCCCGTCCTTTTTTTGCATGCTGTAATCAGCAAAACACCAATGCTTCTTTGTATCGTAACATTCTGCAGCTTGCAGCCTTGCCAATACTTGTTTGCCACCAGGCGATAATAAAATATAATCTCCGGCCCAACCGTTAGCTTGCATTGTTCCATTATCAGAATCTCTTTGGAAGGTACATCCTTCCGGAAATTGAACTTCTTCTGCTACTGTTACGCCACCATCCAAAGGTTTATCAAAAATGTAATTCGTTTCAATTCCGTTTGTTACAAAATTTATTTCCTTATGCACGCCTTGAGACAAGTCAAGCTTTATACCGCTATTTTGAATAGATTTAATATTTTGGTCAAGAGACATACCATTGATGCTGCAATTTTTATTAAACGTGAATTCATTATTTCCGCCAATATTTATGGCAGTACTTCTATCAGAATGAAAATAACATGGGTTCGGTTGTTTATCAGCCACCCATCCTCTGGAATCGCTATGCAAATTCAAGTCAATGGGCTGCAAAATCCCACTAGCATCAGGGTAATTAATAATTACTGAACTGTATTTCGCAATTACTTTTCCACTTTTTGTTTTCCATGTTGAACTGAAAAGAGTCCGTTTGGAAACGTCTTCAACAGCATCCTTTAGTAATTCCTTAGCCCTATTCGTATCAGGAGCCTTATACCTTACGCCATGAATTAAAGGATTAGCATTTTGAGCATTCAAAATACTACAACATAGCATGACCAATACAAATAAGGCACTTTGTCTATATTTTTGTTTCATACAAGGAATTAAACAGACAAATATAACTTTTTATACTATACTCATACCATACAAGCATTATATTAAATACAAAAGATATATCTGTAGTCAGTTAAAGTATTGCCCAATTTTACTTAAAGGCTTGATAAATAAGGTAAAAATAGACGGTCGCAGATTATTTATTTTCCATGCTTTGCGGTCTTCCAAATTATTTTTTATCCTATTCAACAGTGACCTATTACTAATCCCACCTGTTTTCATTTTTACAAGAACCTCAGGAAGGTAACGTACTTTAATATTATTTTTATGAATCATACGAAGCATAAACTCATAATCGGATGCAATACGCAGTGAAGTGTTATAATTACCATACTTCTCAATACATTCTTTTTTAATAAAAAATGCAGGATGAGGTGGCATCCATCCCTTAAGAAACATGTCGGTTTTATATTGTCCCGCAATCCAATTACGGGTTATTTTATTTGTATTAACCCGATCAACATATTGCAAGTCTCCATATATGCAATCAGCATTCGATTTTTCAAAGACATCCGCAACTTTGGCTATTATTTTATTATCTGCATAAAAATCATCTCCATGCAAAACACCTATAATATCACCTGTTGCCATTTCAAGTCCTTTATTAATGGCAAAATAGATACCGTCATCTTTTTTAGAAATTAATTTAGTAATATATTTTTTATGATTTTCAATAATCCCTAATGTTCCATCGGTGGAGGCTCCGTCAACAACAATATATTCCAGTGAAGGGTGGGTTTGCGATTGTACTGATTTGATAGTCTCTTCTAATGTATCAACATTATTCAGACATACTGTTATTATACTGACTTTAAGCAATCTTTTCAAATAAAAATATCAATACTCTGTTCTAATAATTTCGGACTATTAATAAAACTATAAGCAAATGCACGTGTTCCTTCCGACCAAGCATTAAATTCTTCCGCCCCCATTGAAACAGCCTTTGCCAGAACTTCTTCAAATTTTTTCTGTTCTTCAAGCGGAATATCAAATCCGGCCTTCAGAGGCTCCATTCCTGTCCATGGAGTACGGTCACTGATAATGGGAGGACATCCACAAAGCATAGCCTCAAGAATGGTATGCCCAAAATTTTCTCCCTGCGTAGGCATAAAAAGAAAGTGAACATCTTTCATGGCTTGCGGTATGCTTTCTTTAGTTATTGGACCTAAATATTCAGCTTCTATATTAGAAGGCAATTTTGCCAACAGTTCCTTACATTTTTCCCAATAAGCATAATCATAAACAGGCCCATAAATATCAAACTTTATTTTACCTTTCACGTTATGCAAAGCCTCCAATGCATAATGTAGATTTTTTTCAGGAGAAATGCGGGCAACATTCATAAGATTTACAGAACCAGGCTCCTTCCTTTTTTCAACTGAAACAGGGAGTTCCATTTTACCCGGAAGATTGGGCGCTATTTTAATTTCTGCTTTTTTACCAAATACTTGCATTATATGTTCAGCCTCATGATTAGATGCCGCATGAAACTTCATATTTTTTATCATCTTGCTGTTTTTTATCCAAAGCAGAAAAGGTTTCTTTTTCCAGCTTTTTATGGCAATAGCAGTTGGAGCAAGCATTCCACGGGGAGCAAGTATAACCTTCTTGCCTAATTTATGTAAGATAAATAAGGGCATAATCGTAAACCGTGGCGAATACATACTATTGAGATAAGCAATATCAAACTCTTCTTCGTGAATAAGCTTGCTCATATTGGGAAAACTGAGATTCTTCTCTGAAAAATAGTAAACCCTCATACCATTGGGCAAAATATTCCAGCTATCGCTTTTTATGTCCTTATACGGGATAGCATCGGTATAATCAGTATCTCTTGTTACTACTGAAAAATCATAATAATCTTTTAGGTGATGAATGAGATTATAGGAAGACTGTATAGGCCCGCCAGCCATAAAGCCAGGGTAAAACCAGTCAGTATATAACAATATTTTCTTTTTAGGCGTCAATTTTGTTTTCTTTAATCCAGTTTTCAAGCACCACTAAGTGCCATATTTTATAATAAGGGCTTTGCGCTTTTCCTTTTATAAAACCTTTCCACAAAGATTGTAAATTATTCTTATTAAAGTACTCTCTTTCTGATAGACTATTAATATTTTCTTCACAAAAAGCTTTCAAATCATTTTTCATCCAATCACTCCACGGGAAGGTAAATCCCATCTTTTTGCGATGAATAATATTTTCGGGTAGAAGTCCTTTCATTGAGTCTGTGAGTAATTTTTTGGGTGTATGAGGATATTTAACTTCATCGGGCAACCCCAAAACATATTCAACTAAAGTATGATCTAAAAAAGGTACTCTGACCTCCAAAGCATGAGCCATGCTCATTTGGTCTGTATCCCTCAATAATATGTCAGGCAGATAATTACCTAATTCTGCAACCGATATTTTTGATAAAATTTCGTGTTTTGAATTAAATGTCAATACTCTATTAGATATACCTTCAAGTGCATACACTTGGTAAGCCTCTCCTTTAGTCATATTTCTACGAGTTAAAGGGTATGTATTTTCAAGATTCCAATTAGGTAACATCGACATCTCTATAAGCTTAGCTGAAGCGGGAGATGGCTTCACCATATCCATTACCTTAAATGGAAGTGAAATGAATGGAAACCCTGATATCCATTTTAGCTTTTCAAGTCTATATAATCTTTTAAACAAGGGATACCCTGCAAAAAGTTCATCACTACCTAAGCCGGATAAAGCCATTGTTATTCCTGCTTTTTTAGTGGCTTCTGAAACAATATAGCTGTTCATGCCATCACCACTGGGGTGATCTAACGCACTCATCGCTTCAGGCAGTTTATCAAGAAATTGTTTTAAAGACAATTTTATTTCATGATGCTCGGTATTATATCGTTTTGCAATTTGTGCGGCATACGGCGCTTCACTAAATTCGGATTCATTAAAGGTAACCGAAAATGTGCTGACCTTTTCCCGCATTAATTGCGACATAGCCGCAACTACTAAACTAGAATCAATGCCTCCTGATAAAAATGCACCAAATGGAACATCAGAAATAAGTCTTTTTTCTACAGACGCAAAAAATAAATCTTTAACATCTTTACAAACTTGTTCATACGGCTTATTGGGTGATTGAATAGCAACATCGTTCAAACTCCAATATTTATGCTGAATAGGGATGCCGATTTTATTTTTCTTTAAGAGCAAATAATGCCCCGGTAGCAGCATCTTCACATTTTCTATTATCGTAGATGGAGCGTGAACAGTTTGAAATGCCACATAATCATAAACAGCATTTTTATCAAGTTTTTTAGGCACAAGATTACTTTTCAGCAATGCCCTTATTTCAGAAGCAAAAACAAATTTATTATCACCTTGCCAATAATACAAAGGCTTTATTCCTAAGCGGTCTCTTGCAATAAATAATTCTTCTTTCTGTTTATCCCATATTGCAAAAACAAACATGCCATTGAAATATTTTAGACAATCAATACCCCATCGTTGGTATGCAGCAAGTATTACTTCTGTATCAGTCTGTGTTTGGAAAGGATAGGCTTGCGAACTTGTATCTTCATGTTTTGATCTTTGCAATTCAAGTCTCAGACTTTTATAATTATATAATTCGCCATTATAAATAATTACAAATCTGCCATCAGCAGAAAACATAGGTTGATGTCCATTTTTGGAAAGGTCAATAATGGAAAGACGGCGATGCCCGAGGGCAATATTATTATCAATAAAAGAGCCTTCATCATCAGGTCCCCGATAAGCTAGGGCTGTATTCATCAAGGAGATACTTTTCTCCGATATCTCTTTATCTTTTAGGCCAATTATGCCACATATTCCGCACATTCGACAAAGATAGTCAATAATGAAAAGTCATATAATAAAGTGATGGTCTGTCGTCCCGGTAGCTATCGGGATTCCGACCTTATTCCCCTTTAAAAACTGGTTTCCTTTTTTCTAAAAAGGCTTGTACACCCTCTTTGTGGTCTAGTGTCTTTGCAGCGGCCTCCTGCATTTCTCCTTCCATTTCTAATTGCTGATTCAGATTATTATGAAGAGACGCATTTAATAATCGCTTAGTATATCCCAGCCCTTTAGTGGGCATGGAGGCAAGCCGTGTAGCCATTTTTTCGGCTTCAACCATAAGGCTTTCATCAGGAAATACTTTATATATTAAACCATATTCCACTGCTTGTTGTGCTGTGAGTTTATCTCCAAGCATCATTAAGGCAGTTGACCTTTGCAGGCCAATTAATCTAGGTAAAAAGAAAGTCCCTGCACTATCCGGTACCAAGCCTATTTTACTAAATGCTTGTATAAAAGTCGCTGATGAAGCCGCCAAAGCAATATCGCAGGCAAATGCAATATTTGCTCCTGCGCCTGCTGCAACTCCGTTAACAGCACAAACAACAGGTTTTTCGAGTTGCCTTAATTTTAAAATAATGGGGTTATATTGCTCTTGTACAATTTGTTTTATTTCAACACCGGGAGCAATAGCCGCAGCAAGGTCCTGTCCTGCAGAAAAAGCCCTCCCTTCTCCTGTTATTAATATGCAGCGTACTGATTTAGCAGCAGCACATTCATCTAAGGCAGCCTGAAATTCTTTTGCCATTGACATATTGAAACTGTTCAACACATCGGGGCGGTTAAGAACAATTTTACCAATGCTGTTGTGAATGGAAAATAAAATGTCGCTCATATTTCTTATTTAGATAAAGCTTTTGGGGAGTCACCTACCTTAGTAGAATCCATCGATTTCATCATTTCTTCCATAAAGCGTTTTGCAGCTAATTCATCTCTTTCATAGTGCCAAAATCCAACACTAATGGGTATTGGGCTTTCACTATAAAGAAAACTTATAGAAGTAGAATCATTCTTTTCATTTATATCTGCTTTTGGGAAAATAAATTGAACATCAATATTCTCACTTGTTGTTCGATTATTACCTTTATAAATATATAGTATAGTTGAGGTTAATAACAAATTACTTTTATTAGGAAATCCATATTCTTTAATAATGCTTGTAATTTCATCTTTATCAGAAATTAAATAATCTTGTTTATCAGGCAGTCCTAAACTAATTTTTTCCAATTCATTATTTGGATATTGCAGGAAATATTTAATGTAATTATAACTGGTATCTATATAGGATTGATATTTCGATAAATCTTTAACGGTGTCTACTCTTTGAGAATAAACAATATTTCCCATACATAACATCACAAATAACAGAAGTATTTTACTCATCAATTATAGGCATTTAAAATAATCAAAGGGTTCTTTACAATCGTCGCAAACATAAAGTGCTTTGCATGGTGTAGAGCCGAAAAAGCTTTTCATTTCTGTATTAACTGAATTACATCTTGGACAATGTACCACTTTAGGTTTGTTGCTCAATAAACTTTTATCAGGAGTAGATTCTTCAGGTGGTGCGATACCATATTCTTTCAGCTTCCTCCTACCCTCTTCACTTATCCAGTCCGTTGTCCAGGCAGGCGAGAGTATTGTTTTTATATCAAAATTTAATACCCCTTTTTCTTTCAGTTTGCTGCGAATATCGGTTTCAATAATATGAGTAGCTGGGCAACCTGTATATGTAGGTGTAATAGTTACAAGCGCACCTTCAGCATTTACTTCTACACTTCTTACTATTCCCAAATCGA
>Ga0206824_10146_pt1 | contig 24006 bp, 22 predicted proteins | sample Alteio_BWOrgCont_82_FD_152874 | JGI IMG/M metagenome (GOLD analysis project Ga0206824, IMG submission 152874) | Enriched cells from forest soil in Barre Woods Harvard Forest LTER site, Petersham, Massachusetts, United States -... | ecosystem: Environmental > Terrestrial > Soil > Temperate forest >...
CCACCACTTGCACCACATGTTGGTGTGGGAAAGCGGCAGTTTCCTGGCCATTTTTTTTATCTGCAATGGGCTTTTGATTTTTTATTATTTTAGGGAAGAACGTCGTTCGCGCAGCTTGGAATCATTTTTTGCAGCTGTAACGCACGAATTGCGCACACCGCTGACAGGCATCCGTTTGCAAACCGAAGCAATTGCCGATGCGGCCCCGGTTGACAGCAACATCCAACGTTGGAGCACCCGCTTACTGACTGACGTCGAACGTTTGGAAGCCCAAGTGCAACGCACTTTGGAACTGGCCCGAGTCGAAGCAGGCGCTGACTTATTGTTACAGCCTGTTGATTTCCAACGCTGGCTAGAACGATGGATCCAACAAAGTAGCTCGCTGGTACAAGAACGGATGTCCGTTGCGACAGAAGGATCTTTACCAGGACGCATTCAAGCCGATCCCGCGGCGTTATCGGTTATTTTTCGAAATCTTTTCGAAAATGCCACGCGCTATTCCTTGGATCCGAAAGCAATCGTCCGAATTTTTCTAACGAGTCAGACTAACGGCGCGACAATTCGTGTCGTTCACGAAAATTCTGACCTTCAAGGCACCCCCAGTGAATTGGGGAAATTATTTTCCCGCGGTAAAAAATCATCGGGTGCCGGAGTTGGACTTTATTTAATTTCTGCCTTGGTAAAAGCGATGAAGGGTCAGGTTCAATTTCATGCAAATTCTACCGCGCCCAAGTCGACGTTTGAATGCACGCTTGCCTTTCAAGCCAGCGAGGCCGATGCATGAATGCGGAAACCATTCTATTAGTCGAAGATGAATGGACGGTAGGTTCCACGATTTCAGAACGTCTGAATCAAGAGGGTTACCCTACCCGGTGGGTGAAATCCGTTGCCGAAGCATTGGAAGCCGTCCGATCTAGCCGATTCCAACTTGCATTGCTGGACATCCAACTGCCTGATGGATTGGGATACGACGTGGCGGCCGCATGCAGAAAAAGTCATCCGGAAATGGGAATCGTTTTTTTAACGGCAATGGGAAGCCCCGAAGATCGCGTGCGCGGACTGGAAGCAGGCGCTGAGGACTACATCGTCAAACCCTTTCACTTTAAGGAATTGCTGCTACGAATTCAAAATGTTTTGAAACGTTCTAGTTACGTGAATTCAAAATCCAATTTAAGTCGAATTAAGGTCGGCCAAGCAATTGTCGATTTCCCATCCTTTCAAATCACTCGCGATGGGGCAACGTCGTCGCTGACACACAAAGAGTGCGCGCTGTTGAATCTGCTTTGCGCGCGGGTCGGCCAGGTCGTTAGTCGAAATGACATATTAGACACCGTGTGGTCACCCGATGAATTTCCAACTCCACGGACTGTTGACAATTTTATCGTTCGCATTCGCCGTTGGGTCGAAGATGATCCTGCCGAACCAATGGTGATCACCAGTGTGCGCGGCATCGGATATCAATTGAATGAAGAATTTGTGCAAGGAGACCCAAAGTGAAGTCGAATTTCGTTTCTGCAATCCAACGGACAAACAAGGGCCGCCCGCCAGTGTGGTTTATGCGACAAGCAGGTCGTTATCACAGCCATTATCAAGGCTTGAAGGCTAATCACACGTTCATGGAACTTTGCAAAAATCCGGTCCTTGCAAGTGAAGTCACCATGGGGCCAATCGAAGACTTTGATTTCGATGCGGCCATATTGTTTTCGGATTTATTGTTTCCACTAGAAGCAATGGGATTAGGCTTAACTTACGAACCGGGCCCAAAGCTCCGTCACAGAATACGGACTCTGCCCGACTTGCGCGCGATTCATTTGCCAAATGATCTGCATGATTTTTTTGGTTTCCAAGGCGCGGCCATTCAGCACATCCGCACGCAATTGCCACAGCAAAAGGGCCTGATTGGATTCGTCGGCGCACCGTTCACACTTTATTATTATGCTGTCGAAGGAACCCATTTAGAATCGTCACCGACCGTCATGAATGGACTGCACAATGGTCTGTTTGCTGAATTCTGTGAATATTTGATTCCAACCCTGAAAATAGAGATGTGTGTGCAAGCCGCTGCTGGAGCCGACACGATTGCACTGTTTGATACCTGTGCCGGCGCAACTGATCCTGCCACTTTTAAAAATTTATTGTTGCCATCGCTTCAAAATTTGATCCGATCCTTTCACGATGTGCACCCCGATGTTCCAGTCATTTACTATTCCAAGGGCACGACACCCGCCCACTGGGAATCCCTGCGTAACAGTCGTTCACAAGTCGCCGAAGTTTTAGGAGTCGACTGGAAAACACCCATTAAGGATGTAATTACAAATTTCGGAAATGACTTTGCAATTCAAGGAAACTTCGATCCGAATCTGATGTTACTGAGCACGGGTGAATTCGAAAGCGAAGTGCGCGCGTTCTTTGACCCGATTCAAAAACTAACGCCAGAACAACGCGCCGGCTGGATCTGCGGATTAGGTCACGGTGTTTTACAAACCACCCCGGAAGCGAACGTGCGAAAATTCATTCAGATTCAACATGAGGTATTCGGATCATGAGAAAATACAATGTTCCAGGCCCCCGTTACACCAGTTATCCAACCGTGCCTTATTGGGGCACGATGCCAACCGAAGCGCAATGGGTTGAAGCCCTGTCAACCCAGTTGGAACGCGCAAAGCAAGAAGATCTGGGTGCGTCTATTTATGTTCACATTCCGTTTTGTGAAAGTCTGTGTACCTATTGTGGTTGCAATACCAGAATCAGCCGAAACCATGGGGTATCTTCGCCTTATATAGAAACACTATTGCAAGAGTGGTCCTTATTGCGATCCAAGCTGGGTGTCCAAAACGACATGCCGGTTCAAGAAATTCACTTTGGCGGCGGAACACCGACTTTTTTGACGCCCTCAGAATTGGACTATCTGATTAAAAATTTATTGGTCTCGATTCAACCCAAAAGTGGTTACGAATTTTCGATCGAAGTTGATCCACGCGTCACGACATCGGAACACCTTGCTGTTTTGCGTGAATACGGATTTAAACGCATCAGCATGGGCGTGCAAGACTTTGATCCGAAAGTTCAAGACATCGTTCACCGAGTTCAATCTGTCGATCAAGTTCGAACATTGACAGAACAAGCCCGTGCAATGGGTTTCACCAGTGTGAATTTCGATTTGATTTACGGTCTTCCTTTGCAAACACCAACCAGCATAGAACAAACGATGAATGCCGTTCAATCCATTCGTCCGGATCGCATCGCGTTTTATGCTTACGCGCACGTACCCTGGATTAAGCCAGGACAACGGCGTTTTACGGAAAACGATTTGCCGCAGGGCGAAGCCAAGCGCGCTCTCTATGAACTGGGCCGTGCGATTTTAGAAGCAAACGGATACTTTGAAATCGGCATGGATCATTTTGCATTGACCAGTGATTCGTTATGGAAAGCCTCGCAAGAAAGAACGCTCCACAGAAATTTCATGGGCTATACGTCACGAAATGTGCAACCCGTTTTGCCACTGGGTGTATCGTCGATCGGTGACGCTTGGACCGCTTTTGCCCAAAATGAGAAACTTTTAGAGACCTATGTCGATCGGGTTAAGCAAAACCAATTGCCGATTCATCGGGGCCATGTTTTGGACCGCGAAGACATCGTTTTGCGCACGCATATCCTGAATTTAATGACACGGCTGGAAACATCTTGGAAAGAAGAAGACCTTTATACCTCGTATTTGGATTCAGTCCCCGCAAAACTGAAGGAACTTGAAAACGACGAGTTAGTTGAGTTAACAGCAACTTCATGCAAGGTCAGTGAAAAAGGTCGGGCGTTTCTGAGAAACGTCTGCATGGCATTTGATGCGCGTTTGGCGCGAAAGGCGCCGCAAACGGCGTTGTTTTCACAAACGGTCTAATTTTTATGATTGGAAAAATTGACCCCAAGCAAGAAAAAGTAACCGTCATAGGCGCTGGAATCAGCGGCCTGCTTGCGGGTTACCAGCTGAAGAAACTTGGCTATGCTGTCACCATTCATGAGGCATCACCAAATGTAGGCGGGCTACTTCAAACCGGGACGACACCCCTTGGCCTTTATGAAACGGCTGCACACAGTTTGCTAGTGAATGAAGCCGGTCAAAAACATTTCAAAGAATTAGGACTCGAACTTTGCACTGTTGATTCTGCTAGCCGCAGTCGCTTTATTTTACGGAATGGAAAAATGCGAAAGATGCCGCTGACGGCATTGGAATTCGGCAATTTGCTGACGCAGCTTTTTCGAAAGAAAAAGGCAATCCACGATGGTGCAACATTTCGAGAATGGGGCGATCACTGGATTGGCGCTGCCGCAACTGATTGGTTGATTGCGCCGTTTGTTTCGGGAATCTTTGCATGTGATCCATCCGAATTGATCGCGCAATTTGCATTTTCAGATTTACCTAATCCCGATCAACATTCGTTGGCTGCATTTTTTTTGGCAAAACAAAAACAAGGACCAAAAAAACAGCGCCCAAAGATGATGACATTCCAAAATGGAATGACGGATTGGATACAGGCCTTGCAGAAACAGTTGCGTGCCGAAATCATCGTCGAATCTCAGCAAGTTTCCATTCCTGAACATGGAAATGTCATCATCGCGACGCCAGCCTCAGCCGCGGCGGAACTGATTCGGAATGCTAGCGATCAAAATCTATCCGAAAACCTGGCAAATATCCCCTATTCACCCTTAGTTACCGCAACGGTTTTTGTGCACAAATCTGCATTTAAGAATCACCCACCTTGCGGCGTTGGGGTATTGATTCCACGCCAAGAGCGTTCTAAAATCTTAGGAATTCTTTTTAACTCAAGCGCATTCCCCAACAGAAGCACGTCGGCCGATGTTGTGTCGCTGACCGTGATGCTGGGCGGAACAGGAAAACCGGATGCAATCGAATGGCCAGATATCAAGATTCGCCATGCTGTCACCGAAAGCCTAGAACAGATCCTTGATTTTGAAGGCGACCCACTTCAAGTTCAGATCACGCGCCACACACGCGCCATTCCGATTTATGGCACTGAATTAAAAAATACCCTTGCCCAGCTGACCCATTTTGCGAATCAACGGTCGGGCTTGGTGTTTTTTGCCAACTGGACCGGGTCTGTCAGCTTGCGTGGCTTGTTGTCAGAATCTCAAAACCAATTCGAAAAATGTGCGCTTGATCACGTTTCAATTTTAAAGGATGCTGACCCATGATGACTTACGACCCCAATGCAGCAGCGGATTCAAGCAACGGAATTTTTGGTCTTCCTTTTACAGCAGAAGAATCCAGCTTGGTCTATTTGCCGGTGCCGTGGGAAGCAACGACTTCATACGGCGGTGGCACGGCCAACGGCCCAAGTGCAATTTTAGATGCCAGCGGGCAAATCGATTTGTTCGACTGGGACGTGGTTGATCCTTGGAAAGCAGGAATGCATTGTTTGCCCATTTCGCCCGAAGTCGAATCCTGGAACGAAAAAGCAACCGCATTGGCAGCCCCCATCAAGGCTGCCGCTGGAAGCACGGGTTCGAACGCTGAACTGAAAAAGAATCTGGCCGAAGTCAATCAGTTATCCGACCAAGTCAACCAGTGGGTTCGAAACCAAACAAAGTTGCAGTACCAGGCTGGAAAAATAGTCGCCTTGATCGGGGGCGACCATTCGACCCCTTTCGGAATTTATCAGGCCGCGGCCGAAAAATTCAGAGATTTTGGAATTCTTCATTTAGACGCCCATTCAGACACGCGAAACGCCTACATGGGTTTTCAACATTCGCATGCATCGATCATGCACAACGCAATCACGAAAATTCCCGGTATCCAACAACTGACGCAAGTTGGGATTCGTGATTTTTGCGACGAAGAATTTCAATTCATCCACGCGAACCCGAAGAAAATCAAAACGTTCTTTGGTCCCGAACTAGCGGATCAAAAAATTCACGGAATTCCATTCGGGAAAACAGCGGACGCGATCATTGCTACATTGCCAAAAAATGTTTGGATCAGTGTCGACATCGACGGGCTTGACCGGGCATTTTGCCCAAATACAGGCACCCCTGTTCCGGGCGGGCTTGAATATTCAGAAGCCATTTACCTATTCACGCAACTAGCGCGGAGTGGCCGAAAAATCATCGGCTTTGATCTTGTAGAAGTCGCGCCTGCTGAAAATGACGAATGGGACGCGAACGTCGGTATGCGCGTGCTTTATAAGTTGTCGGCTTTGACCTTAGCATCGCAAGGCCTGGCATCGTTTCGCACGAAATGAACCCGTATTAACTTGCCTGGCGCTTCATGATGGTCTGCAACTGCGCTTGCAGCTTTTTGATTTCGTTCTGCAGTTTATTTTTTTCCTGCTCACCCTGAACGATTTTAACCTTCGTCTGTTCCTGATCCTTTTTTAAGGTTTGCAACTGGCGCATGGCCTGGTCAAAGCGTGATTTTGTTTCTTGGATCTTGTGATGCGCCTGATTCGCGTCACGTTCGGATTGAATACAACGTTCAGCCAAATTTTTCGATCGTTCGCGTTCTGTTTCCAGAGCACGTAACACTCTGAAAACACGTTCGTCCTTTAAGGTCCCGTCTTTTACTTTTTCATTCAATTCTACTTCTTCAACAGAAGCAACACTTGCCGGGCCAATTGGATTTTTTTCGCTTTCTTGCGCTTTGTCCTCATCTTTTTCGTTCAAATATTCTGACAGGAAATCTACATCATTTTCAGGCGCCGCAGCTGATTCGTCAGCAACCTTAACGACTTTTACCGTGTCAACATCGCTAGAATTTCTATTATGAAAAACGACACGATCATCGTCTGATGGATTTAAATTATCTGCCAAATATCGTTTTTCCTGATCCTTCGTGGGCAATCCATCGACATCACACCAAGTCCAACGGGTTTGAATTTCTTCAGAAAAAATGGCCACCCATTCCAAATAACCCATTTTTTTGTCGAACTGCCATGTCCCCAGAATCCCACTTGGAACCACACAATGGTCCCGCAGTTGATCTTCGTTGTAGTCGTTTTTTACTTTTGTCCTGACCAAGAAAACGATTCGCTTTTTTTCGACGGCTACTTCGATGTGCCCCAAGCTTTGCGTGATCGGTAATTGCCGAACGGCGCAATCCAGGATTTGCGCAACGGCGATGGGCAATTGCTTCATGAAGAAGGATTCTTTATCGGAATCAATCGCGTTTTGTTTCGCGTACGCGTAAACATAGTCGACAATTCGGCCTAGGCCCGAGTCCCCGTAAAAACGTAAAAACGCGATCGGCGTTGCCTGTTCGATCCATTGATTCATCCCCAGAGTTTTAGGCTGCATGATTTAGCCCCCAACTCTTTAACACCGAAATCAATTCTTTTTGATATTCACGATCAAAAATGCCTTGTTCAAACCATTTTCGAGCATCCGGTTGCGCGCCCAATTTTGATTCCAGAACCAAATGGTTAAAGGCCGTTTGATAAAGGGATTCTGACCATAGCCCCTGAATCAACAACGACGCCAAGTCGATCGCAACAGAGGTCCAAAAACTTTCGGGATTGGAAATCAAACTGATATCAAACTGTGCAGACCCTAAAATCAATCGATTCCAAATAGAAAACCCATTCCAGAATGAAATCCAAAATAATGGATGATCACAGGCACCTGACTTTATCAAAGGTGACAGAATAGCGCGCGTGCTGCGGTACACATCGACAGGACTTGTTTCCCAAGTCGTCGTTCGGTCGGCATGGTTTTGGTTTTCCAGGGACCTTCGCAAAGAATGCCCAGCTTGTTCCGCTTGTTGAAGAGCCGTTTCAAGCTTTGCACTAAATTGTCGAAATCCCTTTTTTGAAAGCTGAGAAAACTCACTGTTCGACAACCATGAAAACGGCGCCTTGTTTTGAACGTACTTTTCGTTTTTAACCAGCAACACGTACCATGGGACAACCAACACCTTTCCATCCCAGGCGGCTGCCAGATTCACTTCTTCTAAATTTGCACCTTCGGACAAGGCCAAGCGCGTAGCTATCACTTCGCTATCTTTTCGACTTTTATCGGCGCATTCTTAAAAGTTAAGATAACGACAATAAGTTGACGAAGGACAGCCTTAGACCAAGCACTCGCCCTAGATTAAATTCCAGAATTGTTTGAATTCGAACTGACCAGGGCAATTTTTTGCGCCTGGGCTGGAAAATGGGCGTCAGCAAAGAATTTTCGACGCTTTAAGATCCCGTGCATCCAAGCAAACTCGGTCAAGCCACCCTTGGTGCCTGATTCAACCTGAACGCCATCACTACCAGAAAATTCGATTTTATAGGCCACATATCCAGTCAAGGGAATGAGTTCGCCTTTGCCAAGTGCCATTTCATCATCGACATCAAAGACGCGTAAGACAGCACCGTAACGACTGGAAACACCGACGGCCAGAACCTTGGTCACGTGATCGGATTCGACCACGATCGCATCAAAATATTTTTCATCTGACGATGTGTAACGATCCTTTAAAGTTGGAAAACTGGGGGTCCAATTCTGCCAAATTTCCAGGCCACCATTCATGTCTTCGCCACGGGCGGCATAGGTTTTAATCAAAATTCTTCCATTTTGAAAGGTACGGGACGCGGTTTCAGCGGGCACAGAACTGTTGGACATCGAACCGGCGTCTGACTTTGTTTTCAAAATCCAGGACGTGCCTGAACATGAAGCAAGTGTGCAGCAGAACAAAAGAATTCCATTCCATTTTGAAAGAGCCATCCGTGCTCCCCTTTCACCTTGCCGCGGGCGACCTTGCCAGCGACTTCCAGCATACCAAAGGTGCAACCCCCGAGCCAACAAACGCATAGCGTAACTATTGGAAATTTACGCAGTTTTCATGACGCCGGACAATTTGACCCCAACGCGTCATATGAATTTTGACAGGGTTGCATCGGCGCATCGACCACCCCCCCAAAAAACAAAACCCCCGAGCCTGTATTACCAAGCTCGAGGGTTCGTCATCTCCGACAAGTTACCCGTTTATCGGAAAACTTTTTTGAATATTTAGATTCTATTTAACGAACAAAACAGCGCAGATCCGTTTCTGCAATCTGATCAGCCTGTGCCCGTGTCGCTACACGATTTGCAATAAAGCGACCTTGATTGTCCACGACGTTAAAGAAGGTATTTCCATATGCGTCGCCGCCCACTTGAACCGTACAAATCGACTGCTCGTAAGGATTGGGAGCAGGCGCAGGCGGATAATATGGATTTGGTTGAGGTTGATTTTCATTAATCACACTCGAACAATATCCCTCTTGAACTGCTTGATTAGCTGTATTCACAGCTTCCTGATAAAACGCTGTTTCTGTCAGGACTTGGCCATTTGCAGCGGTCACGACATACTGAAAACCCATTTGAGCTTGTTGGCCAGAAATCACACATGCTCCGTAACCCGGTTGTGGATAGGGTGGGTTAGGCTGCGGATACGGAGGTTGTGGATACGGACCCTGTTGTGGACCACATGGATATGGCTGATGAAATTGATTCAAGCAAACCCTGCGACCAGGGTCGTGCCCTGGGCCCGGTGCCTGCTGCGCAAAACCGACAGAACTCATAGCAAACGACACAATTGCAAGCCAGTGTGTGGTTCTCATCTTGTCTCTCTCCCTCTTTCTTTTTCTTTTTCGAGCATAGAAATCCCTCTCCACAATTTTTGTGGAGTTGCCCTGCCGCGGTTGCCCGCCATCAGGACTGAATTTCAAATGTGTTTTTTTAATGCTCTCAACTCTCATTTTCCTAAGAGCAGTCGGCGTGCCAATTTTCGAACACTGTTGTTATTCTTAAAAATTAAGCAATATTCGATAGTTACAAAAAAAAATCGGAGTCAGTGCCTTATTAAGGCGATCTGGCTCCGATTTGAAACTTGGTAACAATTATAATGAATTTCGTTTAGTTCAAAAGGCCTTCGGCTTTAAGAGTCGCTTGCACCGCTGGGCGTTGATAAATGCGTGTGCTGTAAGCATTCAAGTTCTTGTATTTGTCTGTTGGGAAATTTACCCACTTCGACCATCCATAGATCGTGAACAAATAAGCATCCGCTGCTGTGAAGGTCTTTCCACAAAGGAAATCGCGACCGTTCAATTGGTTTTCGGCCACCGTTAAACATTGATCAACCTTTTCGAAGGCCTTGGTCTTTACATAGTCACGGCCAGCACCTTCTGGAATTTGATCAATCGTGAACAATGGGCTAAATGCAGGATGCAGATCGCTGCCGACAAATGCCAACCACTTGATGGCTTCAGCGCGTTCAAATGTTCCTTGTGGAGGTAATAGATTCGCTTGTGGGTTTAAATCAGCAAGATAGGTTAAAATTGCAATGTTTTGGGTCAGTACTTGGCCTTTGTCTGTCACCAATGTTGGCACAGCACCCATTGGATTCAGTTTTTCAATCTCGGCCCATTCTGGAGTATTTGGCTTTTCCCAGCTGACTTCGATTCCTTCGTACTTTGTTTTCGTTTCTTCTAGGGCGATATGACATGACATCGCGCACGCTGCTTGAGCAAAATAAAACTTCATACAGTCTCCTGTTTCTGACGCCAAGATTGTCCCGAGCGTCGTTGATTTGTATCTGCATTTTTTTAACGCATCGCCAGACCGATTTTTAAAAAAACCGATGAAATGCGCCGAAAAAATGAAGATTTGAAGAGCATACGAGGTCGGGGAGTTGAACGATACGATTATTTTTTGACTAGAATCGTTGATTGATGAAAGCTATTGAACACATTCAATGGACCTGCAGTCTGCCCACTGCAAACTGCTCACTGACAACTGGAACAATCTGAAAACTGAAACTGTACTGAAACTCCAAACCGCAACTTCCAACTGCAACTGTTTTTATTTACCCTCCGTGACCGTTTCCGCTTTCGAAGTTTCGGTCTTCCCCGTTTGCGGTTTTGCTTCGACCACAAAGTAAGGCTTTTGATCTTTGAGTAAAACTCGAACCGTTCCGCCATTTTCCAATCGACCGAATAATATTTCTTCGGCCAATGGTTTTTTCAGCTCGTCCTGAATCACACGGGCAAGGGGACGCGCGCCCATGCGTTTGTCATAACCTTTGACCGCAAGCCATTCCCGGACATCATTTTCAAATTCGACTTCGACGCCTTTCGCCAGTAATTGTGATTCCAATTCAACTAACTGCTTGTGAACAACTTGATCCATCACTTTAGGATCCAGTGGGTTAAAGAACACGATAGAATCTAATCGATTTCGAAATTCTGGTGAAAATGCGCGTTCGACTTCACGTTGGGCGGCATCAGACGCGTTCGCCTCTGCAAATCCCATCGATCGACGTTCCATTTCGCGCGAACCCATATTCGAAGTCATGATCAGAATGATGTTTCTAAAGTCAGCCTTTTTCCCAGTGTTATCTGTCAGAAACCCATGGTCCATGACTTGTAACAATATATTCCACACGTCCGGATGGGCTTTTTCGATTTCATCCAGCAACACCACCGAATGTGGATTTTTCGTCACCGCATCGGTTAGCATCCCGGCTTGTTCAAAACCCACATATCCTGGGGGCGCGCCGATCAAGCGCGAAACCGTGTGCTTTTCCATGTATTCGCTCATATCGAATCGCAAAAAAGGAATCCCCATTTGATGGGCCAATTGTTTCGACAATTCGGTCTTCCCGACCCCGGTCGGCCCGCAAAATAAAAATGAACCGACTGGTTTTTCCCCTGACCGCAATCCCGATCGGGCCAAACGAATCGCTGCAACGATTTTATCAATCGCGTGACTTTGACCAAAAATGGCCAATTGTAAATTTTGATCAAGCGATTTCAAACGATCTTTCTGATTCAAATTGATGGATTTGGTCGGAACGCGCGCCATTTGCGCGACCATTTCTTCGATGTCGACATTGGAAACCTGGGCTTCGGCTAATTCATCGCCTTCGCTGCGTCTTTTCAAACGTGTTTTCGCGCCGACTTCGTCCAGCACATCGATCGCTTTATCGGGCAAAAATCGATCGGTAATGTGTTTCGCAGACAGCTCTGCTGCCGATCGAATAGCTTCATTGGTGTATTTCACGGAATGATGCTGTTCAAACTGTGGTTTAAGCCCATGCAAAATCTGAACAGTTTCTTCGATTGTCGGTTCGACCACGTCGATTTTCTGGAATCGTCGGGACAGCGCCTGATCCTTCGAAAAAATGCTGCGGTATTCTTGGAAAGTCGTCGAACCAATGCAACGCAACTGACCGCGTGCCAGCATCGGCTTGAGCAAATTCGCGGCGTCCATTGTTCCACCGTTCACGGCACCAGCACCGATTAAATTATGAATTTCGTCGACAAACAAAATCGGCAATATTCCGCGTTCTGTTTTTGATTCAAGTGCCTGAATGACCTTTTTCATGCGTTGTTCGAAATCGCCGCGAAACTTTGTTCCAGCCAACAACGACCCTAAATCCAACGAATAAATGATTGCGGAGTGTAAAATTTCCGGCACATCGCCTTTTACAATTCTTTGCGCAAGGCCTTCTGCAATCGCGGTTTTGCCCACTCCTGCCTCGCCAACCAATAACGGATTGTTTTTTCGGCGGCGACACAAGGTTTGCACGACGCGATCCAGTTCAAGCAATCGCCCAACCATCGGATCCAGTTTTCCAAGCTTTGCCTGTTCATTCAAATTGACCGTGTATTGCGAAAGAGCATCCGACCCACCTGAACGGCCAGATTTTTCACCCGATTGCGTAGCATCTTCACGGCCTTCTGAAGGTCCGTCACCGGGGGCCTGTTCACCCGTTGGTGTGCCATGGCTGATCACACTGATGACATCCAATCGTTCGATCCCCTGTTTTTGCAACAGATGAAGAGACCATGAATCTTTTGAAGTAAACAATGCGACCAACAAGTCCACCGGGTGGATTTCTGATTTCCCGCTGGATTGAACTTGAAACAACGCGCGTTGAATGAGTCGTTGCACTCCCAACGTCGCAACTGGATTTTCCATGTCGCCGCTGTCATTGGGTTGGGTGAATGGTACTTCTTTTTCCAGATAATTTTTTAGATCTGTCTTTAATTGATCGACGTTTCCTTTACAGGATTCAAGAACTTGGCGAACTTCGTTCACGCTCAGCAGCGAATAAAACACGTGCTCGACCGTTAGAAATTCGTGCTTGTTTTCCACGGCAAACCCAAGGGCCTGGTTCAGCACTTCTTCAGCTTTTCGTCCAATCATACGCCCACCTCTTCTACGGTCGCTTTTAATGGAAATCCACGATCATGCGCAGATTCCATAACCAACGCTGCCTTCGTCTCCGCAATTTCGTGCGAATAAGTTCCAGCAACGCCTCTTCCCTGTTTATGGACACTCATCATAATTTGTACAGCGGCGTCTTCGGATTTTCCGAAATGACGCATTAGAACCTCGATGACGAATTCCATTGTTGTGTAATCGTCATTGTGAAGAACCACAGCGTAACGCGCCGGTTCGGGGTTCTTGGGAATCGCGATTGCTACCCCGGGTGCGCCTGATTCTTCTTGACTGGAATCGCCTGAATCGTTCGATGGCCCCATGCGTGGGGAAAATTTTTCCTCTACTAAGTCATGAACTTGGCTAAGGGTGGAGCGAAACAAATTCCTGGCGGCTGTTTCCTTTTTCATGACCAAACCAGAATAGCATAATTAAATAAATTCACGTGATGCAGGTTGGCGCCGCAACGCCAAAAATGAGATACTAAACAAAATTGATGGAACGCGAAAGCGAAGTCACCTCACCCAATATCGCAGTGCTGCCAAGCGGAAAACTTCCGGATCTTGGTCTGTTGAACCCGTTGCTGCATGACCTGGATGTCACCGAAATCATGGTGAACGATTTACGCAATATCTCGATCGAAAAACAAGGCAAGCTGATCGTGACGCCGATTCATTTTAAAGGAATCGACGAATTGAACCGGGTTGTTCGTGCGCTTCTGGAACCTGCTGGAAAAACGTTAACTCCAGAAATCCCGTTCGCAAGTGTTTCGCTGCCTGATGGTTCGCGCGTGCACGTGATCGGACCGCCGCTGACTGCAGTCGGTCCCTGCATTACCATTCGACGTTTTCCGCGCCGATACACTTTAAAACAATTGGCCCAAGCCGGAACAATGGATGTTTCCGCACACAATTACTTGGTGAATTGCATTCTACAAAAAAAATCGATGCTGATTTCAGGAGGCACAGGAAGCGGGAAGACGACATTACTGAACGCGCTTTCGACTTTGATTTCACCCAACGAACGGGTGGTTGCCATTGAAGATAGCGCCGAACTGCAACTGAGCCAACCCAACCATGTAAAGCTGATGACCAAGCCCCGATCCCCATCGATGTCGGGCGTCACATTGCGTGAACTGGTCATCGAAGCACTACGGATGCGCCCCGATCGAATCATCGTGGGCGAGTGCCGTGGCGTTGAGGCGCTCGATTTATTACAAGCGATGGCGACGGGACACGCTGGATCCATGACGACACTGCATGCGCGCCATTCACGCGAAGCATTGCATCGACTGGAAACCTTGGTGATGCTTGCGGGCGCGGACTTGCCCATTTCGGCCGTTCGCAGACAAATTGGAAGCGCCATTGACGTTGTCGTTCAGACCGAACGCGATGCACAGGGTGTTCGCCGAATCATATCGATCGAAGAAATCACGGCAGTTGAAATTGAAACCTTCGTGTTGCATTCAGTATTTAAGTGGGATTCTACGAAAAACGCGTACGATTATTTCCCTAGCGCAAAAGGCATCCCGAAATGAAATCGATCCGCGATCGCGCCGTTCCCCTCCTGACACAACTGGTGAACACAAATTCGCACACCGCGAATCCGAAAGGCGTTCGTGAAATACAAGACATCCTTGCTGACGAAATTCAAAAGTTAGGATTAAGCGTCGAATGGATCGCCGGTGAAGAGGCTGCGCTAAAGCCATTGGGTGCTGAAATTTTGCTTGGATCATTCGGCAAAGGACCAAAAACAATCACCTTGCTTTGCCATGCCGATACTGTTTTTCCAAAAGATTCAAAATTTCAATCGATGCGGATCGAAAAAGAGCACGCACTTGGCCCAGGCGTCATCGACGACAAGGGCGGCATTCTTGTTTCATTGATGGCAATCGAAGAACTGCTTAAGCAATGGCCTAAAAACTTGCGCTTACAATGGCTGTGCATGCCCAGTGAAGAAACGGGGTCACAGGGGTTTCACGAATCCTTGAAAAGTTTAAGCTCCCACACATCACTTGTTTTGGGATTTGAACCCGCCATGGATGACGGATCGATTGTTTGTGCTCGACGTGGAAACAAATGGTTTCAACTGGAAATCACTGGACGCGGCGGCCATGCCGGACGCGATGCGGGTAAAGTGCTTAATCCCGCTTTTGAGGCGGCGATTTTTGCAGAACGCGCAGCAAGACTCAGTCGCCACGATGCGGGCGTATCCGTTTCAGTAACCGATTTAAAAACCAACAGCCCAGCGTTTAACGTCATTCCAAGCCAAGCAGAAGTAAAACTTGACGTGCGATTTGATGAAAACTTAAAGGGCGCGCACGTCGAGGATTCCATCCGCAGTCTTGCCGAATCACCGCACTTGATTGCGTTAGACGGAATTCAAGAATTGCAAAAAAAATTACACATTCAAGAAAATTGCCCTGCGTTTTCGAAACTTCCGACAGTTGAACCTGTGCTGGAACACGCGTTAAAAGCGATTCAACAAATAGAGGGCCGAAAAGTTTCTGCGGTCCGTTCTGGTGGCAGCGCTGATTGTAATTACATGAGCCGTCCCGGCCTGCCCATTGTCGATGGACTTGGCCCGGTCGGGTCAGGAATTCACACCATTCAAGAAAGCTTACACATTCCGTCCCTATTCACCCGTGCTGAAATTGCTGTTTCCGTGATACGATTCTTTACGGAATCAGCAAATGAACACGGCTAAAAAAACGGACACAACTGAAAAACAAGTCGTTATTTTAGGCGGTGGATTTGGCGGCCTTGCCGCCGCAACAGGACTGGCCAATCGGCGCGGCATCCAAGTGACGTTGATCGATTCTAAAAATCACCATTTATTTCAACCTTTGCTTTACCAAGTAGCGACGGCGGGCCTGAATCCAGCCGACATTGCGGTTCCTTTGCGTGGTTTATTGAGCGGCGCAAAGAACGTTCAGATTTTATTGGATCGCGCTACCTCGGTCGATGGCGACTACGTCCTATTGTCCGATGGAAGAAAAATCCATTTTGATTATTTAGTTGTGGCCACAGGTGCGGAGCATTCTTATTTTGGCCACAATGACTGGGAACCTTTCGCGCCCGGCTTGAAAACGTTGGAACAGGCCACCGAGATCCGCCGCAAAATTTTATTAGCGTTCGAAGAAGCAGAAAAATGTTCCGACAACATTGACGAGCGACGTGCGTGGATGACTTTTGTGATCGTTGGCGGTGGGCCAACTGGGCTGGAATTGGCGGGCGCGATAGCAGAAATTCGCAATAAAACGCTGGCCAGGGACTTTAGAAATATTCAAACTCAAGACGCAAGAATTTTACTGATCGAAGCGGGCACGCGCATTATGGCAATGTTTGACCCTAGTTTGTCTGACAAAGCTAAAAAAAGTTTGGAAGAAATGAAAGTCGACGTTTTACTGCAGTCCCGCGTTGAAAATGTCAATGCGAATGGAGTGGTCGTAAATGGGGCGTTCGTCCCTGCAAAAACGGTCATTTGGGCTGCCGGCGTTCAGGCAAGTCCACTAGCGAAAACTTTCACCACTCATTTGGATCGAGTTGGCAGGGTGATCGTTCGCGCAGACTGTTCATTGGAAAATCGGCCTAATATTTTTGTCATCGGCGATCTTGCTGCCTTTACTGGCGTTAGTGGAAAAACTTTGCCGGGACTTGCGCCCGTTGCACTTCAACAAGGACGATTCGTCGCAAAAACGTTGTTGCGTGAAACACGGGGACAAAAACGGGGAACATTCCATTATTTTGATAAAGGAATGATGGCAACGATCGGCCGCCACCGCGCAATTCTTCAAGTCGGAAAATTGAAAATGAGCGGACCCATTGCCTGGCTGGCGTGGTTATTTATTCACATTATGTATTTGGTGAATTATAGAAACCGTTTATTTGTCTTGATCGAATGGGCATGGTCTTACGTTACTTTTGGACGTGGCGCACGGTTGATTTTGGGTCGGACATCCACAAGCAAAGACGAATAGGTATTGCGACGAATGTTGTTGAACAGCCCGTTTTGGCTGTATTGCCATTTACACGCATCTTTTAGGGGGTTTTTTGTCAAAAATCTCAGCTTGTCCATGGGACATGGACAGGGTAACTTCTTGTTATTCAATCATTCTTTACTTGCGGAGAGATGTCCGAGTGGTTGAAGGAGCACGCTTGGAAAGCGTGTATACGGGTCAAACTGTATCGAGGGTTCGAATCCCTCTCTCTCCGCCATTTAGGTCTTTGCCAAAGGCAATGTGAAATAAAATGTTGCCCCTGTACCTTGATTACTTTCAACCCAAATGCGACCCCCATGTGTTTCAACGATGCTTTTTGCAATAAAAAGCCCTAGGCCAGCGCCCTTATGCTTATCTTGCCCTTGCCAGAAACGTTCAAAGATATGGGACAACTGATCCTCGGCAATTCCAGGTCCAGTATCACGAACAGAGAACTGGGCGACTCCATTTTTTTCTTCTACATGCGCCACAACTGATCCGCCGTAAGGCGTGAACTTGATTGCATTGCCTAGCAGATTTGAAAGGACCTGCAAGGTGCGATGATGATCACATCGGACCGGACGGCAGCTTTGCTCGCTTTCCATTGAAAGAGCAATTGATTTTTCTTCCGCAAGTGACTTGTGTAATTCAACAGCTTCTTCGATCAGCATCTGCGCTTGCTCGGTATGCGTTTCAATTGCAAACGTCCCACCGGCCATTTTTGCCACATCGAGTATGTCATCGATCATTGTTTGCATTCGCTCGGCCGATCGATTGATACGTTCTACCTGACTTTTAATTTTTTGCCCGCTTTCGTTTGTCGGGGTCATTCGCAGCAAAAGTTCCGCATTCATAAGAATAGAAGTCAGTGGGTTTTTTAAGTCATGCGAAACGATCGAGACCACATCTTCGCGCACTTCGACTGCTTCCTGAACTTCTTTGTAAAGCCTAGCGTTATCAATAGCGATGGCCGCACGATCAGCAAGCTTTTCGGCAAACATGACATCTTCTTTTTGAAATGTTGAACGTTCTGGACCAGCGACTAAAGTGATGCCACCTAAGATTTTCCCTCGTGCTTTCATCATAACGGAGATGTAGGATTTGACGCCAAGTTCGTGGACAATTTCCATTTGCCGGGGATCTTCAGTACTCAGAAACCGTGAATCGATATCTTGGCGCGAGTCATTGCTTTCTAACGAAGTAAAAACAATTGTTCGTCCTTCGCGAATCGCTCCGGCTACTCCCCCTCTTGCTGCAAGATTGGGTGTAAATTCTTGAAGTTTACGTGCTAGTTCAGCTTTTTTCGGATCACTATGAACGACAGCGACCCTTTGGATTGCATGATCAACCAGTAAATTGATAATGCACCAAGTAGCTAATTTCGGAACGATCAGTTCGGCAATTTTTTTCAGTGTTATTTCGTATTCAAATGATGACGTCAGCACCAAGCTCACATCGGCAAGAATGCGCTCTTTTTTCTCCGCTTCTATGCTTTCAGCAAGATGCCTTTCAACTTCTTCTCGGAAACGGGTTTCTTCGTTTTGTTGAATCCGGGCGAATTCAGCTCCAGCTTCGATGATCGCAGCAGCAATAATATCGTTGATAACTTCACGCTCCTGTATGTTCAATGGAACATCAGCATCTAAGACTTCGATAATGATTTTTCGAAGAAGATTATATTCGGTTAATACTTGCGCGACCGAATAGCCAGAAAGTTCAGTGCGCTGTCCACCATGTTCCTTTGCTATTTCCTTGCTTTCCGACACCTGCCGTGGAAAAGCGCCAGGCACTAGGGCTTCGCTGATGCTGTTCAGAAGGTTAGGGATATGATTGCGGAGGGCTGGGCGATCCTGTTCACGTGCAGCCGGGAGCTGTGCCTTTGCACTCAGTTCCCATCGATGCATAATTTTTTCATGGCATTGTTTTATACGATTTGAGGTCGTCTGCATAGTTGCCATTTTTTTAACGATGGCTATTTTTCTTTAAAATGGAATTTTGTGAGTGTGAAAAAAACAGAACACGGCCGTAAAAGTATTCTCGCAAAAAGAACTTATTCAATCCACCACAGACAGCCACAGACCACCACAGAGACCTAACATAAAAACTTCGAATCGTAGGCGTGCATAAAACCAATTATCTTAATGGCCTTACTCTGATTACCTTCGTCGTCAGAAAGAGAGAGCACGTGAAATACAACTATCTAATCCTAATTTCTTTGCTGAGTAGTCAAATGAGTTACGCTGACCGGGCGGCAGATGCTGGTCTTTATCAAGCGTTAATCGATCCATCGCAAGCTAGCGCTCAATCCAAAATTAATCTATTGCAACAGACTGTCGCATCTATCGACAACGACAAAACTGACATGGCGCTTAGCGGCCCGATCGAAGATACCCTTACTTTTGTCACGACTCAGAATAAAAATAATCCTCAAACACGGGCATTTGTTGGAACAGGATACAAAACTTTTTACATAATCAGTGGTGAATGGTCTTATTGCGTCGATCGCACGCTTACCGCCAAAGGTGTCATCTCGATCGTCAACGGCAGGACCTATTACGAGATTGACGATGTTGAGGTTACCACTAACCCGTCAGACCACGGATGCGTATAACTAGGTCGTTGCTGCCAAACAGATTATATTTTTTTAGACGCATTTGGTGATGATCACTCATTACCGGCATTGCAAAACTCGTCATCCACCCTTAGCCCGTACCGGTTACCCTGCATATCAACATTGAAACAATGCCACTGGTGATAATGAGGATCTAGGCCCAGAGCGAAACCAAAGTGGCAATTTCGGTCATCCGTTGGACTTCCATAAAATTCACCATTGATATCGATGTTGTAACAGAGTCGTTCTTTATAAGATTTGTTGTAACGTGTTCGATAAGCAAAATGACAAAGCTCGTCTGCAACATGATGACCATAGGTCTTGCCATCGACTGACAAATTGTAACAATACAATTTCTTCAAACCGTCGCCGCTAGCGACCTTATAACTTTTGTTATCAAAGATATCATTTCGCTCAATCACAAAAGCGTTCAAATGGTATTTGCCTATGGAAAGCTGAAAGTTGTCGTCGATAGATGCCTCGATCGGCTTACCATTATCGCCCAGGATAAATTTGCCTTTAGCATCTGTCAGCATATGCGTTAAACCAGACGCTCTAAAAAGTTCGTGAATGGCATAGTGAAGATGAGGTAATCCCAAGTAGTACAACTTTTCGTAAGAATCCGCGGTTTTGTCCTTGGGATTATCCAATTTTAATTCGATATGGCCCGGCCAGCTATAAGCCAACATTTTTCTTTGATCAAGCAAATGCCCCGCTTGATCATGCAGCGGCTTACCGTCTTCGCCCGTTAGAACAAGAGTGGTCGTAATCAAACTGTTATCTAATGCCGACTGCAACGATGCTTGATGATTGAATCCCTGATCATACGTAGCGAATGAAAACTGATTCAGTAATTGCGTGACTTCTGCCACAAATGCATCAGCAAGCACATGGTTTCCACCACCACGCGCCCAATTTCCGCCATAACAATGCGATGGATTTATAACGAAAACGAATGTGCCTACAGTCAGTAACAATTTAAGTGGATGCACCCTAACCCACCTGCTTTTTCGTTGATGGTTTTTCACTTGGATTGACCCCGGCTTGATCGGTCACATTGCAAACTTTGCAGAATTGAATTCCGAAAGAATAAACCGAGTTCTTGTTCATGTGATTGGCATGCATCGAAAACTTTTGATCAAAGGCATCGCAAAATTCATCGATGAATAATCGCACTTCACCGATTTGGGATTCGTCGATGCTGATAAAACCCGAATTCAAAATCCGGTCAGAAGTCCGGCGACCTTTAATCGCACTGGCGTGTTTGTCTAAAACTTGTTGGTGAAAGTTTTGATTCGCCTCACTTGTATCGACGGTATAGGAAACATAAGACGCACTTTTTTGTAGACGCCCGTCAACCAAACTGATCATTTTCAGTCCAAGCATTCGCCCAATCGCCAAACCAACTGTCTCGACACCGATGCCAAGTTGGTTCGCAATCCATTCAAGATCAAAATGAAACTGCGGCAATTCCATTAGTGTCAGGATTGCCAGATGTTGCCAATCACTGACTACTCGAAATTCATCGTCTTTCAACGCATGATAGTGAGACGAATTATACTGCAACAAGTCGCTATTTCCACGCCCACGTTTTTTGTCGGATCGTCCAAATTCCTTCAAAATAGAACTGAGTAAAAATTTTTTCTGCAATGATGATAACTTAAACTGATCTAATATTTTTTCAGCGGTCACGTAACTTAAGCCACGTTTTCCACGCAAATAACAACTTAGCTGTGGGGGCGCTATCCCCAAATCACGAGCAAAAGCCCTCATAGAATAGTTCGAGTTTTTTGCGATCCGGCTTTGAAATTGCTGCTGCAAAAACGTCTTAAAGTCGGTGTAATGAATCAACTCCACAATGTCGCGATCATATGTTTGCAGACCATTTTGGTCAATCGCAGAATGACTACACTTGTTTTGTTTAATCACGTGCATGCACCCTAGAAACCGTTATCGCACCCCATTGCCATCCATTTTTATTTTGAGCAGGAATAGAATAACAACAGCGGGTTAAGACAAAAACCAATGGGCTAACAGTTGCGTGTGGCGGTCATTGCGACATGACAACGCGCCAGTGTATTTCTATGCGCATGAAGGCTACATCCTGGAGAAATAATTTTGAAAATTCAATCGCTTTACCCAGCGAATTCGAAAGAAATGAGTCATTTAGCAAACGCTTACGCCGACTGCGAATAGCAAAACAAATCAGCGTCGCCAAAGTGTCGTCCGCTTTGGAAATTTCCGAATCGACTTACCGCGAATGGGAACTGGGACGGCATATCCGGGGTGAACCCTACGTTCCATTAGCCGAATTACTTGGCGTCAGCCTGAATGAATTGATGACAGGACAACGCACCCTGAATGCTGAACTACTGAAAGGTCTGCAAGAAATCGGCAACATCGTCGAACGACTCAAGTGTCAGCTGTGATTTTTTTGCAGCAGGTGGATGAGCACGAACACTAACACCACCTACCCGATTGCAATTCTATTTCGCACAATTATAGACAGCGACTCCACTTGCACCTTTAATGCTGGATGTAACAGAAATATCGTAACCATTATCTGTCGTTTTCAAGGTTGCCGTCGCTTCAAAGCTGGTGTCACCGTCACCGCTAATGGTCCCGGTTTTATCCAACCAGGTTAGATATGAATTCAGCTGTTTTCCGTCGGCGGAATAATAACCTACAAATTTCGAGCCTGATTTTTTCAGATGAACATATTTATTCGGACTGCTGGTTCCATCTTTGGCATCCGAAATAACAAACCCTTTGGCAGGATCCACGCTAGATAACACAAAGTCTTTCATGTACTGGCGTCCGTCCGATGCAGTACTTTTACTAGCATCGAGAGTGCACTGATAGGGGTCGGTCAGCTTACCATTGCGCGGCAGTTTTGCTGGGGGCGCAGCAAAGGGCGCTTCTTGCTCTACGGACGTCGATTTACAGTTGTGGTAATCGGCAAAACCCGGACCTTGATCGGAATGATAGGCAATTGAAACGGCGTCAGCATTGCTGTTATTTATCTTATCGCGATCAATCAACAAGGCAGCTTTTTCAAAGTTATCAAAATAAAGGTCATTCAAAATTCTAGAAACGCTGTCATCGGCGCCTACCCATTCTTCCATGTTCTTATTGGTGTTGCCTCTAGGATTGAAATTTGGATTATAAACCAATTCCAGTAATGCCCCATTCGCCACGACTGTCGCTTGGGTGCTGCTGTTGATAGTCACTTTGATCGACTTTACGTTAGATGACGAGTTTACGCCCGAATCCGTGTGCAAATCACAAGTGTAAACAGTCGCCGCATGGCTGGAAGCTGCGATAAACAATGATGTAAAAATCAGGCCCTTAACAGGCTGTAGAATATTCATGGGGTCTCCTTGCAAACCATTATCAGTTCATTAGCCATGAAACCGCGCAACGTACCTTGAAGATTGTCGACGCCATTTCACGATTTTTATGGCGCCTTTATATAATATTAAACAACGCCTGTGTGTTTTTTTATTCAGGCCAGTCCTTGTCGCATTTGATGCTTTCGGTTGAGATTTACGGTTACAAACCGACACTTAAATGGTCAAGTTCCTAAGGCCAGTCAATTATTCTTTCGGACAAATAAAGACAAGCGGTTTGGCATCGCCAATTTGAAAAGTGACTTGTTCTAATCGATCAGGAACCATGAAATCACCTAACGATCTAGGCAAAGTCAGAATGAAAGATTGGTTAGCATCAAAAAAGCCAGTGTACGTAAATCCACCAAGACTTGTTTTTCCATGGTGCTCAGAACTGTAATTCGCACCTTTGTAAGTAACCAATGCGACACTGCCTTTTTGAGTAATGTCTATTTCTCCGCATCCGCGAACAGGGTTTCCTGCAAATGCCGAGCTAGCGCTTAAACCAAATATTAAAGATCCAAGAATTAGACTTTTCATTTTCATCTCCATTGTGACTGACGCTATTCGCAAAATTGCATAAATCGTGACTCATTAACGCCGAAGTATTCCCCCCGTCTTGCGTGCGTGTACATCGAAAACCGACATGCGGGCGCGAACGTGTCTGAGTTTCGTCGAAATGAATACTATCTGTGTATCGATGAATATCCTAAGGCGCCAAGCAACAGACGCCTTAGGATTTTATCTTGAACACGATGTAGATCAACAAGCTGCATTCGTTCCAGTTCTGACTGGAACTGACTTGCATCAATCGTAAGCGATCGAAT
>Ga0206824_10080_pt3 | contig 23940 bp, 24 predicted proteins | sample Alteio_BWOrgCont_82_FD_152874 | JGI IMG/M metagenome (GOLD analysis project Ga0206824, IMG submission 152874) | Enriched cells from forest soil in Barre Woods Harvard Forest LTER site, Petersham, Massachusetts, United States -... | ecosystem: Environmental > Terrestrial > Soil > Temperate forest >...
GCAATTGCGGGTGGGCGACTGGGTGGTCGCGGTGGGCAATCCCTTCGGCCTTTCCAATTCGGTGACCGCGGGCATCGTCTCCTCGATCGGCCGCGACATCGGCGCGGGCAACTACAACGACTTCATCCAGATCGACGCGCCCATCAATCGCGGCAATTCCGGCGGTCCCACTTTCGACCTGCGCGGGCAGGTGATCGGCATGAATTCGATGATCTTCTCGCCTTCCGGCGGCAGCGTCGGCATCGGCTTCGCTATTCCCGCTTCCACCATCCATGACGTGGTGGGGCAGCTTCAGGCCCATGGCCATGTCTCGCGCGGCTGGCTGGGTGTGAGCATCCAGAGCGTAACGCCGGAAATCGCGTCGTCGCTGGGCCTCAAGGACGCCAAGGGCGCGTTGGTCGCCGAAGTGGTGCCCAATGGTCCGGCCGCCAAAGGCGGTTTCGAGCAGGGTGACATCATCACCTCGATCAACGGTCAGACAGTGGAAGACAATCGCGATCTCACCCGCAAAGTCGCGCTGGTGCCGTCCGGCCAGTCCGCCACCTTCGCCATCAACCGCCAGGGCCAGGTCAAGACTCTGAAAGCCGATATCGGCAATCGCCCGGATGACAAAGTGGCATCGGACGCACCCAATCCTGCGCCCGGTCCGGTCGCCACCGGCAACGCTATGGGATTGGGGCTGGCCTCGCTGACGCCCGAGGCGCGCAAGACCTTCAACCTCAACGAAGCCACCGCCGGCGTGGTCATCACCAAGGTCGATCCCAACAGCGACGCCGCCGACAAGGGCCTGCAGCCTGGCGATGTGGTGCAGAAGGTCGGTAGCAAAATCGTTCACACCCCCGCCGATGTGCAGTCGGGCGTGGCCGAAGCGCAGAAGGGCGGCCGCAAGACCGTGCTGCTGCTGGTGGCGTCGGCCCAGGGTGGATCCCGATTCGTGGCTGTGGATATCGGAGCGACGTAACTTGAAGTGTATTTCGGACCGCGAGGCGACAGCCTTTACGTCCGGCCCCCCGCGCCGGTGGCGGCGAGTCCCCCCACCCACGCCGCCGGCGCGGACCCCTTAAGGCGTGAAAGGAGTTTCACTGCATGCGCATTCTTGTCGTGGAAGACGATCTGGAAGCCCAACGCTATCTGGTCCAAGGGCTGAAGGAATCGGGTCATGTGGTGGACGATGCCGCCGATGGCGATGTCGGTCTGTCGTTGGCGCTGTCGCGGCCTTATGACGTCGCGATCATAGACCGCATGCTGCCCAAGATGGACGGTTTGGGCGTGGTGGCCGAGATGCGCGAGCATGGCAATGCCACACCGGTCCTGTTTCTGTCCGCGCTTTCCGAAGTTGATGAGCGGGTGAAAGGCCTGAAGGCGGGCGGCGACGATTATCTCACCAAACCTTACGCTTTTGTCGAACTTCTCGCCCGCATCGATGCCCTGATGCGCCGCCGCTCGCCGGTGACGGTGAAGACACGGCTGGCGGTGGGCGATCTCGATCTCGATCTTCTCACCCGCGCCGCCAAGCGCGGTGACCAAGCGATCGACCTCCAGCCCCGCGAATTCCGCCTGCTGGAATATTTAATGCGCCATGCCGGCCAGGTCGTCACCCGCACCATGCTGCTGGAAAGCGTGTGGGAATATCATTTCGATCCCCAGACCAATGTGATCGACGTGCATATCTCGCGGCTGCGCGCCAAGATCGACAAAGGCTTCGACACGCCGCTTCTGCACACCATCCGTGGCGCCGGCTATATGATCCGGGCCCGATAGCACGCAGATGTCGCGCGCGGGTTTCCGGCTCCTTCGCACCCAGGCGTTTCGCATCGTTCTCGTTTACGTGCTGCTGTTCGCCGTCTCGGTGAGCGCGTTGCTGTTCTTTACCTATTGGAACACGCGGCGCACGCTCGATGCCCAGACCGACCAGATCATCGAGGCGGAAATCACCGGCCTGTCGGAGCAGTATCAAAGGCTGGGGTTGCGCGGCTTGGCGGAAAGCGTGATGAGCCGTTCGCTGCATGGCAACCAGGCGCTTTACCTTCTTACCGATGGCGCACATCGCGTCATTGCGGGCAATCTCGATATCTGGCCTGCGATCAGGCCCAATGCCGGCGATTTCGTAGAATTCGATTATGAGCGGCGGGTCAATGGCGTGGCGGAGACGCGGCGGGCGCGCGGCCGGCTCTTCACCTTAACGGGCAATTTCGACCTGCTGGTGGCCCAGGATGTTCATGACCGTGACGTCACGCAGCGGATGTTCAGCACCACGCTGCCATGGACGATGGGATTGATCTTGTTGTTTGGCCTTCTGGGCGGCGCTTTGATGAGCCGCAACATGCTGAGGCGGCTGGACACGATCAACCGTGCCTCCGGCGAGATCATGGCGGGCAATATGACCCGCCGTGTGCCTGTTTCCGGCGCTCAGGACGAATTCGATCTTCTGGCGGAAAATCTCAACCGCATGATGGACCGTATCGAGCGGCTGATGAAAGGCCTGCGCGAAGTCACTGACAGTGTCGCGCACGATCTGCGCACGCCTTTGACCCGATTGCGTCAGAGGTTGGAGCAATCCCAGGCGCGCCTGTCGGCCGCCGGCTCCGATACCAGCGAAATCGAACACGCCATCGCCGACACCGACCAGTTGATCGGCACCTTTAACGCGCTGCTCCTGATCGCCGAGACCGATGCCGGCACGGCGCGAGGCGCCATGTCGCCGCTGGATCTGGCCTCGGTGGCGCGCGATGTGAGCGAATTGTACGAACCGCTGGCGGAAGAGAGGAATGTCTCGCTCACCCTCGCTACCACCAGCGTGCCGATGATCGAAGGCGTACGCAGCCTGGTGGCGCAGGCGCTGGCCAATCTGGTGGACAACGCCATCAAATACACGCCGCCCGGCGGACAGGTGGCGATTTCCATCAGCCAGTCTTTTGCCGGCGTGGATCTCGCGGTCGCCGATTCCGGTCCCGGCATTCCCGCCCATGAGCGCAGCCGCGTGGTGGAACGCTTTGTGCGCCTGGAAGCCAGCCGCAATTCGCCCGGCACCGGCCTGGGCCTTTCCCTGGTGGCAGCAGTGGCCCATTTCCACAATGCGCAACTGCTGCTGGAGGACAATGCGCCCGGCCTGAAGGCCATTCTGCGCTTCCCGCGGCCGGCTTTGCGCCTGACGCCCAATGCGCCGCGCACCCAGCAAGTCCCTGCTCGCACCGCGGCGGAATAATACCTACAGTCGGGCGATGCCCAGTCTGCATATTCCGCCCCTGCCGTTCGATTCCGCGCGCGCCTCGCGCATCCGGGAAGAGCTTTGCGGGCGCGGCCTTTCCTGGCACCCGGATCAGCAGGCGCTGCTGGACGGCGTGTTCGGCAACAGCCCGTTTCTGGGCCGGCTGGCATTGCGCGAGTCCGAAACATTGACGCGCGTGCTGACGGCAGGACCGAATGCGGCGCTGCAAGCCGCGATCGCGCGGGCGGAAAAAGTCGCGTCTCTCGACGAGGAAACCGAAGCGATGGCGGGATTGCGCCAGGCAAAGCGCGAAGCCGCGCTTGCCATCGCCATGGCCGACATAGCCGGCCGGTGGAATCTGGACCAGGTGACAGGCGCGCTCACGCGCTTTGCCGACGCCGCGGTCAAGGGTGGGTTGCGCTTTCTGCTGCGCCAGGCGGCAGCGTCGCACAATATGGCGGAGCGGGACGGCGCCGCGCTGGAAGCGGAAAGTGGTCTGACCGTGCTGGCGATGGGAAAATACGGCGCCCATGAACTCAACTATTCCAGCGATATCGATTTGATCGTCTTCTACGATTCACGCTTTCCCTTCGCCAAGCGCGGCGATGTGCGGGGCGCGGCGGTGGATATCGTGCGCGGCCTGGTCAAATTGCTGTCCGAGATCACGTCGGACGGCTATGTCTTCCGCACCGATCTCAGGCTGCGCCCAGACGCGTCGGCCACCCAGGCGGCGATCTCGCTGGAAGCGGCGGAAAGCTATTACGAAAGCCTGGGGCAGAATTGGGAGCGCGCCGCCATGATCAAGGCGCGGCCCTGCGCCGGCGATCCGCAAACCGGCAAGGCGTTTCAGGCCGCGATCGCGCCCTTTGTCTGGCGGCGGCATCTGGATTTCGCCGCCATCGAGGACATCCATTCCATCAAGCGCCAGATTCACGCCCATGGCGGCCATGGCGAAATCAAGGTGGCGGGCCACAATATCAAGCTGGGGCGGGGCGGCATTCGCGAGATCGAATTCTTCGCCCAGACCCAGCAATTGATCCTGGGCGGGCGCAATCCGTCGCTGCGCGCGCCCGCGACATTGGACGCGCTCAAGGCGCTGGCCGCGGCAGGCGTCGTCGAGCCACAGGCGGCGGAGGCGCTGGGCGATTGCTATCGCGCGCTCCGTGTTCTGGAGCACCGGCTGCAGATGATAGAGGATGAGCAGACCCACACCTTGCCCAAGAGCGAAGAGGGTCTGGCGCATGTCGCCTGTTTCATGGGCTATGACGATGTCGCGCAATTTTCCGCCGATCTCACCCGCACCATGGAGACGGTTCAGGATCATTATGCGCGGCTGTTCCAGCGGGAAGCCAATCTCGCCGATGTGCATGGCAATCTGGTCTTCACCGGAGTCGAAGACGATCCGGAGACCTTGGAGACGCTCTGGGCGATGGGGTTCGGCGCGCCGTCGCAGGTCGCTTCCACCATCCGCGGCTGGCATCATGGCCGCGTCCGCGCCATGCGTTCGGCCCGGGCGCGTGAGCTTCTCACCAAGCTCTTGCCCGCGATCCTGAAAGCATTGGCCGAAACCGCGGACCCCGATGCGGCCTTTGTGCAATTCGACCGCTTTCTTTCCAATCTCCCGTCCGGCGTGCAGCTTTTTTCCCTGTTTATGGCCAAGCCGGAATTCCTGGATTTGTTGGCCAGAGTAGTGGGTTCAGCGCCGCGTCTGGCATTTCATCTGGCGCGCGCGCCGGCAACCTTGGACGCGCTGGTGGATGCCGATTTCCTGACGACGCTCCCCATGGCGGCGCAGTTAGACGCTCATCTCAAGCGTCAGCTTGAGGGCTCGTACGAGGAGCAGCTGGACGGTGCGCGGCGCTTTGCCCGGGAAGAGAATTTCCGGGTTGGCGTGCAATTGGTGAGCGATGCGGCTCATGCCGAGCGCGCCGGTCCGGCCTTTACCCGCATCGCCGAAAGCGTGATCGCGGGGCTGTTGCCGGCGGTGGAAGCCGAACTGGCCCAGAGCGTGGGCCGCGTGAAGGGCGCGGAATTCGCCGTGATTGCGCTGGGCAAGCTGGGCGGGCGCGAGATGACCGCCAACTCCGATCTCGATCTTGTGTTCGTCTACGATGTGCCGGATGGCGTGGAAGGTTCGGACGGGCCCCGCAGCCTGTCGCCCACACTGTATTTTGCACGCCTGGCCCAGCGCCTGATCGCGGCGCTCACCACGCCCACTGGAGCGGGCACGTTGTACGATGTGGACATGCGGCTGAGGCCCAGCGGCAACAAGGGGCCGGCGGCGGTGAGTTTCCAATCCTTCGCCGATTATCACGCTCGCGAAAGCTGGACTTGGGAACATATGGCGCTCACCCGGGCTCGCCCGGTGGGGGGAACAGAAAAATTGCGGGCGCGGATCGAGGCGGAAATCGCCCAGCGCCTCACCACGCCGCGCGACCCAGGGCGTATTCTTGCGGACGCGCGGGAGATGCGGAAGAAAATCGCCGCGCAATATCCCGGCGGCAATGTCTGGGATCTTAAATATGCCCCGGGCGGCTTGATCGACATCGAATTCGTGACCCAGGCCTTTCAGCTGATTCACGCGCCCGCCCATCCCGCCATTCTCGATACCAACATCATCGCGGGGCTGAAGAAGATGGCGGGCGATGCGCTCGCTCCGGACGATGCCAACCTCCTGATCGAAGCGGCCGGGCTGGAGCAGGCGCTGACTCAGATTTTGCGCATCGCCCTGGAAGAGACGCTTCAACCCGAGCAGGCCTCGGCAGGGCTGAAGACCCTGCTCGCCCGCGCCGGCGGGGCGGTCGATTTCACCCAATTGGAGCGGGAACTCCGGGCGCGGCAGCAGGCGGTTCGCGCGCTGTTCGACCGCCTGATGGAAGGTTAATTCCCCGCATTTGGGCCATATTGGCTCTGGCTTGAAACAGGGCGGGTGATGGGCCATAACCCGCCCCTCGAACTTGGATCGCGGGCGTAGCTCAGGGGTAGAGCATAACCTTGCCAAGGTTAGGGTCGACGGTTCGAATCCGTTCGCCCGCTCCAAATTCAGTAAAAAACTCAAAGGCTTCACTTTTGAGCGGGATGTTACCCGAGGAACAAATCAGGCTCGGGGTAACACCGGGGTAACACGAAAATTCCAAGTCCAGGCATCTCCGGGTAACTGTTCGCCAGTTTTACGGCCCAATCAGAAATGGCGCCGCCCGTAATTGAGCGACGCCGATCCGGTACCGTCGGGTCAGTCTAGCCAGCCACCAATTAAGCCTTCCCCGCAGCCACCACTTTCTCAGCCATCGTATTGCGGTATTCCTTGGCGACCGCCGTTGCAGAGGGCAGCACGTCAGTATCCATGGGCATCGGGTCGCCGAGCACGTATTGCGCTGTCTTCCCCTTGCTCTCCTGCAGATTACGCAAATAGCCGTCTTCTATGGCCGCCTTGGTGTGCCTGGACACATTCCCCTTGTGCAGATTCAGCTTCGCAGCGATCTGGCCCGCTGAGACGTGCGGAGCCTTTTTAAGCAGCTTGGTCACCGCCTCGACCGTGCGGCGGACTCCTTTAGCCACCCCGGCGTCTATCCCCTGGGCCACAATGTCTTTCACCAAAGCGCGAACAGCCTTGTAATCGGCGAGGGTTGCGATGACTGCGCCGTCAGCCTGCTTCTTACGATTCTTTTGATGAAGCAACGCGTGGGCGCGAACCAACGCGAACATTGCCTTAACATCACGACGCAAGCGGGGCGGGGCCTTGACCGGCAATAATTTGGCGATGCTGCCGCCGTACGGGTTTACGACAACGAGAGGCATTGTGGCGATCCACTGCATCAGTGCGTGCCATTCTGGCCCCGGCTTCCGCGAAACGTGAACACCGGTCTCCTCTTGTGCACCGATTGAAAGGAATACTTTTCCATTTTGCTGAGGCGTGTCTGATACCTCTACTGAAAACAGACGCGTCTCATCGTCATGATACAATTTAATGTCTGTCGTCGTAATGATAAGCCCAGTAGGACCCTCGATCTCGACCAATCGCGTTCCCTTGCCGACGGTAACCTCGTACTTGATGAATCCTTCGCTCAAAAGATTACGCAGGAAAACTTGGCCGTCGCCGCTACTGAGCCCGGCAAGCTCAGAAATGAACAACACGCGGTTCTTAAGGGGACGGGAAAAATAGGCCAGAGCCTTATCGCTCATCCCCGTGAGTTCACAATACGCATCCGGCGGGAAAAAACTCAGTACTGCGCTGGCAAGCGTATTCTTCCCTCCCGAACTGCTGCCCTTCACCGCAATGGAGACAGGCCGCTCAAACATGCATGTAATAACAGCCAGAAAGATTAGCTTAGCGTTGCGGTGTTCCCCAACCAAGCCAGTAGCATGGATAGCAACATCGAATTTCGCCAGAATATCTTCGCAGCTAGCCAATTTGGCGCAACACCGCAACAGTTCCTTTCGATGGGCATTAATTTTCGAGAGGTGTTGCGGTGTTGCGGCCGCGCGCTTCGCTAGCGGTGATTTTTTCCAGGCAAACTTATTCGGCTTCGATGTCTTCATAGGGTTCATTTGCTTAAGAGGCACTGTGTTCCCCTTTTTACCGAACTTTTTCGAGATACGGTTCATTTTGATTTCCTTTAATGATGGAAGTGGATTTGGTTTCCAGTGTTGTTGTCATGTCTTCATCAGTGTTGGGTTATGCCGCTACTCAGTTTTCCAGTTGAATAGCGGCATAATTTCTAAAGGTCGGTCTTGATCAGTTCATTGCGATTGAATGTACGGTGATGCCGATCTTTGGACTGGTGTTGCGGTGTTGTGTTTGAGGTCACATGGCGCAGCTATTTGACGCCCTGCTTCTTTCCGCTTTTTTTGGTCGACAACTCCGCGAGTGTGGCATTGTCCAGGGTGATGGTAGTCTTGCCCGCTCTTTTTGAAATCGAGCAGCCGAGGTGAGACGCCGCTTCCAAGACTAAGCCCCAAGCCGCTTCGGCCGGGATCGCGAGCGTGGAACTATCATCGACATCAATCCAAGAGGGATATCGCGTCAGTCTAAAACTGAGGGAGGCAATTTCCCCTCCCCAGCACTCTTCGCGGCGGAAGGTCATTCTACTTTTGCCAACGGGCACCTGATAGAAGTCGACTTCGAAAATCCCGTTATCGACGAAATCTAGAAAACCGATCGTGACCAATGTCTCGGTGATCTTGGCGCTGTCAAAATGGATGCCGACTTGCTTAGAGGTGTTCATGTGTGTTTCTTCCTTCATTGTTGCTGCCCTGTTGGGCAATAAGAATCTCGGTGGTGGTCTTCGGACAGGTGTTGCGGTGTCGTGTTCGGCTACATGGCTGATCCTCCGCGATGGACTCGGTGCAGGCGGACACCACGGTTTTTGTTTTCTGTCGCCTTCGTCTCGAGTGGGTGAAGGCCAACCAGCGCAATACGGCGCGCAAAGCCCAAGTCATGCATCGCGAGCAGGTAATAGACTTGTTCACGAGCCGTCAGCGCCGATGGTTTGTGCGGCGTGTTCCATTCACCCCGTTGCTCGTCAAAGTACGGGACATGACGGAATCCATCGGGCTTGCTGATGTAGGAAATTCCTTTGTTGGAACCGTCGAAGGGCTTCTTAGAGATATAAAGGGGGCGGTAGATATTTGCCGATTTGCCGAAGAGCGGACGGAGTGCATCCCAAACGGCTTGGCGGCTGCGGGTGCGGACGATGCCGTACACATGGACCTGCCAGTAAATGCGTGGCCCACGCGTCAGCTTTTTCTTGGCAAATTTGTCGGTGTCGTCGTTGGCGCTTGTGTCAATGCCGATGATGCCGAATGCAACTTCATTGCACTGGCTGAGAGCGATCCGGCACTTGCCCAGGATCGTGTCGAAATCCACGCCGCCGAGATCGCGGATCGCCGTTTGCCCTTCCGGCATGACGAAGTTGAACGCGAAATCCTGAAATCCGACCTGAGGTTTCCTAAGCACCTTGCCGACAGCGTGCACCAGCCACCGCTGATCACATCTGGCGCATGAAGGGCAAGCGTGAGAACCGCACCGGCTTTCCGGCGAACAACTGGCAATGATCAACGCCAGCGCGGCAGTGCCCGTCAGGCCCTTGTAGTTCCGGTGACCCAGGCGGGCGGCGGCAGCAACAGCTTTGCCGTAGGCATCCGCAGCAGATGGGGCCTTCTTCCAGGTGGGATCGCCATCGCCGTGCCACCGCTCCTCAGCATGGATGACCTTCAGAACGGGTTCGCTCAGACAACCGAAGGGACCGAACAAAGTCCGGTTGAACTCAGGCAACGGATCACTGCGCCGCCACGGCGTCACCGTGCCTGTTGGTTTTCCTTTAGGGTGGCTCACTTGCCGATGTCCGAAGTGGAGCTGCGGACGCGAGCATCGAGCCAGGCTTGGATATCAGCGCGCTTATAAAGAATCCGCCGCCCACCCGCCTTCACGTACAGAGGACCGCCGCCGGTCACCCTCATCTTGGCGAGCGTCTGGACGGCCAGCCTCGTGAACGTCGCTGCCTCAGGCGCAGTCAGATATTCCGGACTACTGTCGGGCTGGTTGTCGGTGTGCATGTCTCCCGCTCACGAAAATTACGGGAGAACTTCAATAGATTTATTGGACGAATGAACAATGCAAAGTCACATCGCAACGGTCGAGAAAACTTCGTTGCAAAATGACTTTGCACTTGACGCTTGCGATCTGCTTTCAGCCGGTCTTTTAGTCGGCTACGCACTCAGCGGGTGGCCAAATGAAATGGTCCCAACCCGTATCATTCAGGAGGCGAGCGATTTCCTCTGCCCGGCTGACCCAAGGGCCGACCCATTCAAATTTATTACGATACTTGACTCCCCATGGCTCCCGCCGAAAGATTTGACGGATCAATTCTCCGTTTCCTATTTCACTGGCAGCGAATAGTAACGGCGCAGATTCTACCAAGGCCTCCCAATGACCACGGAGGGTGGATGGGCCGCCTCCTCGCTTCCGCTGGGGTGTCCCCTTGGACAGCTGTTCAAAAACTGTCTTTTGAGCCAATGGAGTGTGAGCGTCTTGGGCGACCTTCAACGCTTGGAAGACTGTGCATGCATGTTCAACGACCAAGGCTTGATTCTCCAAGTTACTGCAAAACTCAGGCATGGAGGTGTTATTCAAGATCGCCCCAAACCCCCCCAATACAAAAAAAAGATCAAAGTCGGCATCATCCTGCTCTAGGAACTCAAGGAGTGCTTCCCTCGAATAATCCTGAATATACCACTGGTGTTTACGAGCGTCATAAAATTGCCGATCAAGCTGTTCCGCCGCCGAAACAAGCATTGCTTGATATATAAACTCCGTCCCGGATAGCTTTCGAACATTTCGCGTCGACGTTTTTATCGGCGCCCTGGGGGCAATCATCCAAGCCACAAGCCCCGCCAAGACAATCTTCTTCTCGCCGCTCCAATAACGATCATCCTGCAAATATTTTAGCGCTTGAGTCGGCCTGAACTTTTTCAAAGCGCCGTCCTCAACAAGAAAGGGAGATTCTTGATGATCGTATTTGTGGTCTGGATCCCAAATATTGTCGGTCGCCATCTAGGTTCGTTCTCGTGACTGAAGCTGTCCCCTAATCAGACTGTTGAGCACTTGGCAATGCCATATGCTCAGCTCCTGACGTGCTCAACTGCGAATGTGATTGGTTGCCCTCAATTAGCGCCAGCTTACGTGCGATCGTCGCTAGCCTGCCCACACATCTCTTTGAATTCACAAGTTAGGCTCGAAGCTCAAGTCTGCTGACGTTATCAGCTTTCGTTTCGCCATTAGACGCGGCCTATGCTGGAGTATATCATCATTCTGACGGCTGCACATTGCCAGTTTAGCGCAACACCGCAACGCCCCCCGACACTACAAAACCGGAATAAACTTAGGGCATTTGGCCCGCGCGTTGCAGTGTTGCACTGCCAAGCCCAGGCATCGGCTAGTGTTGCGGTGTTGCGCTGCTGACGTCACATCGACCGTTCATCCGGATTGGGTGAACCTGGGAAAGTTTCCAGTGTTGTTGTCGAGTGTTGTTGTCCATGAATCGTTTGTGTTGTCCAACGCTCCGGGACGCTACACAGCGCGATGCTTGTTCATTCGCATGGATGCAATGAGCGCAGAAATTTCTATTTGCTACGCGCATTTCAACGATAAATGCCGCTAATCCCTTTCCGTATGGAATATAGGGCGGCACAAAATCCCCCAGGTAGCTAAGCGTCGAGAAGGGAGGAAAGCGGGCTTTTGAACGGACTTAAGAGGTAATCTTCCGGACTTCGACCATCCCGTCGAATCCTAATTTCAAATGAGCACGCCTTCGAAGTGCGATACGCGAAACTAGGAGAGTCAGTTATGCAAAATTACCCTATCCAGTTATCAAAAGCTTCAATCAAAGCTGTGTGTGAAATCTGCCGAATAGTGACGGATAAATGTTCGAAGAATCAAAAGTCAGTTGAGATGGCGCATGGCATCGCTGACTTTGTGAAAGAACATGGCGTTGTGAGTGAAAAGCAAGCAATATGGATTTGTCGAAACACTGGCTATTGGCGCTTGGATAGACCGTCTGAATTGGAAGATGTGAGAGTCCCTAAGGGAAAGACCAAAGCGTCCGCCTCAATAGAACAAGCGGATGGAGAGATCGAACCAGTCAGGGGCTGGTTAGCTGAGCAGCTGCGCGACATTCAGAGGAAGCTTGATTTGCTTCTTACGACGGTGTGCGGGCACTAACGCTAAGTGGCCGGGCGCATTCTAATGCACACATACCTTTGACGCTCGCGACCTAAGCCTGTGATCTGTAGCTGACGGCGCAAGTTACCGTCAGCTCCGGTCACCAACCGGCCTTGGTCGGCCAATGCCAACAATGCGCGATCGGCAACAGCGGATGGCCGGACTAGGTTCTCGAAGCGGGTGTAGGGGAGGGCGATTACTTGTTCGCCACCAATAGTCCGCCTGATCCCTATCAGTTCAACTTTTTGCTGTTCGGTCACGATGTCCCCTTTCTCCACAACGGGGAATAGCCCCGGGATTTTCATCAGAGTATCTAGGTGGCTGATAAAGGCGCCTGTTGCACGGGGAATGGACACCGTAGTCGCTCTCGAGGCTCGGTACAGCGCCGCACCAGTTTCCACGGCCCGCTGCTCCGTCCATGGCCCTACGCCGTAACGAGCAAGCAGCTGGGCACCGATCGCCACGATGCCGAACTTTGAAGCCAGTCGGCGTTCCCAGGAGTCGGTATCGGCGCCCACGCCTGAAATGAACGACCCCAGCATGCCAGGCAGTTCTAAAATAAGGGCAGGTCGGTCCTCCACCAACCTGGCCAAATATGAGGGCATTGCTACCCCATAGTTTTGCGCGATGGTGTGCTCGACCAGGGCGGCCAGCCGGGTTCTTTCACTGGGATCCTTGACCTTATGGAATATGCCGCCTTCGTACGTTGGTGGAAATGGCACCGCGACCATTCTCACTCTCTCGCCTTCCTTGCGAAACGACTTTCCACCTGGATCAAGCTCCCGCTCAGACGTGCTGATCACCGGCACCGTCCAAGAGAGGTTTTTGTGATGACCACCTCCAAAAGCCTCCGATCGCTTTTTGCTGCGACCTGAAATTATACGAAACGGTAGAACCTTTGGGTCAATTTCGCCCGAACCGCTCTCCCCAACGGTTCCCTCTTCATCCAACACCAGGGTCAGATTGTTACAAGCGAAGCACGTCTCTTCGAGGCCACGCATCGTGGTCGAAAAGCCGAAAAGGTCTTGCTGCTGGCACCGCGCGAACAAGCTTTGAGCAACACGTGCGGATAGCGTCTTCCCGCTGCTGCTTTTGAACGCGCGGTCATCGTCTTCCGGCTTTGCAGCGCCTTGGAAGTGATAGATTGCAGGCTCAGCCGACGGTCCCAGTATGTCGAACAGAGGACCGGACGCGGATATGCCCGCGGCAAAAATCAAATGGTCGGAATACTCGCACGCTTCCCGAAGTCCTTCCCTCCATCCGTCCAAGCTGCCCGCGGTCATTCCTAAGGCTGGATAGTTATTGTTGTGCCGGTTGTATTCGAGGTCGTCGGCACCGAAGGTCTTCGTAAAATATGTGAAGCAAGGCCTGCCAACTTGCCAACCAACGCGATTGGTCACTCTCAAGGTGGATTTTGTGCCGGCTCTCTTAGCCATCGCCTTCTTCACCAGCTCGATCTGCTGCTCGCGTTTCGGCGGAAGTAATGCGTGGGCGGAAAGTAGTACGTCAGCGACTGTTGAAGGTCGGCTGAAGGTCGTCCTTGGGATATCCAACACCACAGTCTCGCCATCAAGGTTGCAAAACTGCACGCGATAGCAACTGGCTCCCCTGGCGCCTGCTTGGTCGAGATAAAGCACCGGACGCTCTATAATTAGCGGAGGCCATTTTTCCTTTCGGGTTCGCTTTCTGGCCTTGGTTTTCTTGGCCCGCTTTCGCCTCACGTTGCGCGCGCGCAGTTTTGCTTTAGCCGATTTCTTACGGCTCATATCGGTCTCCTTAAATTGGGGCTGGTGTGCTGCCAGGCTTTCGGGGCCAGTCAGCGGGAGGGCGGTGACTGCTGGTAATCGGTGAATTGAGCGACTTCGGCTGCCATGGCCGAGCAGTGAGCACATGCCGGTTTAAACACTCAGCAAAACCGCCACATTCGTGTGCTCGAACTGCTCAACTGCTCAGTGCGTACGGCACATAGCCGATCTCAAGCGCCTTTGCTGTCAGGCGTTGATGTAGGGGAAACTGGCCTAATTCAGGGACGATTGGACAATTCGGCACCCATCGGGCAACGACCGCGTTTTGCGCTATGTGGAGCGTAATCCCAGGTCAACGGTTCCAATTTCACCTGATAATGGATGTTAGCTGGGGTTCAGTTTGAGTGATTTTCGCCGAGTAAATCGGCGGCAGGTTTTCAAACTCGCGTTATTAACCTACTGCTGGCGCAATTCGCAGGGCAACTAGCTCTTAAGCGACTTCAAACGGTTTAATATTGGTCGGAATGGTCGGCATATATTGCCGCCCGATATAGAACGGTTGCTGAGTTGGTAGCCCCGCCCAATACGCCACACGGGCCGGGCTGTTCAGCAATCTCTAAGTCGAAAGCCTATTGATGATTATACATTGGCCGCAATGATAGCGACACACCAAAGTCCGGACCAAATTATGCATACGCTGCGTCCCATGCGCGACATTGGCGACCAGCCTTCCGACGTATGTTTGAATACTGGTCCAGTTATTCCAGAAGCGAAGGCTATCGGGGCCAAGCTCAGGCACATCAGGATGATAAACCAGCGGCGTCGATAAACTGGCGGGGTCGTAGGCCAAATCGCGTGGGAAGATCCAGCTGGTAGAGGTGTAATTGATTGCGCTGGCCCCACCACTGTGACTTGGTCCCGAAGCGCCCGATTGGTACCGGAAGCGACGGCGCTTGAAATTAAAGTGTAGATGCCCAGCCAGTAAAGTATCCCGCCCACTATGGGAGCGAGTACAAGGAGCAATTCAAACCAAATCATCGTCCCCCCCATCCTCACGGAACACAGCCTTCGCCTGACAGGACATCAACCTTGTCGTAAATGCCCGTGAATCCGGAGTGGCGCTTGCCACCTTTGGATAGGATGTATTGGGCTGGATATCCTTCCCATGTCTGCGCCTGACGATTGAAATTTACGGTGTCGTAGAGAATCATCTGAACTTTGGACAAGTAAGTGTCAGGCATGTTGTTCACCAGGATCACGTCGCGCGTTCGCGGATCCCGATTTCCCCCAAAGCCACGATCCACTCGCAGCACAATTTGAATTTTGGCTACTTGGTCAGCCGATAGCTTCTTCGGTTTGCAATACAGGACCTGGACGTAGTGAGCGGCGCATTGCGCCTTTTCGGCATAGGGGTCTTTTCCATCCTTACCCAGGTTAGAGATGCAAGCTTTGTAATCCGCGCTATCCGCGCTTGGTTCATCCGCTTTGACTAGTCCCGGGCCGAACCGCTGGGCTTCATCCTGGCCAATAGTCTGAGTTGTGCTGGCAGATCCCGTCGTGCCCTGGGTTTCCGCGGCTACCGGCTGCGTTGCCGGGGTTTGCGGCTGAGCTTGCTGCCGCTGTTGTGCCTGTTTCGCCGCATTGACGATGGTGCCCAGCAGGCCTTGGGCGGATGCAGAACCGGCCGAGGCAGTCAGGACGGCGATGCCAAGTAAAAAATATATGCGATTCACGATTTCCTCCTAGTTGAAGCGAAGAGAATTTTGGTGGGATTAGGCTGAAGTCGGACCAGCAAATTGACCCCGCTGATGACATAAAATAGTACGGCGTCATATATGATGTCGTCAAATAATGCGCTTTGGGCTGCCATAGGTGAATGGCGATCCGGGCAATATTTGTGGAAAATCTGAAGCGGCTCAGAGCCCAGGAGAAACTGTCTCAGGAGAGGCTCGCCCTGAAGGCCAATCTCGCTCGGGCATATATCGGATTGCTTGAGCGTAAGAAAAGCAGCCCGACAATCGACGTGGTTGAAAGGTTAGCGAAGGTTCTGAAGGTCAAGCCCTACGAGCTACTCCGGCCCCCGTCTGACAGCTAGATATGTCCGGCCGATTGCTTGAGTGCATGCCATAGCTCGGCCCACTGGCGGGCATCGTCGGCGGCACGATGGGTGTGCGGATATAGTTGGTGAACCGTCTTCGTGATCTTCTGAATTTCAGAATCGTACAATCCCATGGCTAACGAAAGCTGATCCACCAACGCAGGAGCCAACATGGTCCGCATGGTGAAGCTCGGATCAGCACCAGCGGCTTCAAAAAGCTGATCCATCCATTGCCCATCAAAGGGGGAGTCTGCAAAGACTTCCTTTCCTGCCAACATCTCGTTCATGCGATTGGCAACCATGAATACTGGCTCACCATTGGCCAGTAGATGCTCCCTTGATATGCGATGGAGAGCTTCGGCGGTTTCGTCCCAGTTACCTTGTAGGTCCCAATCGGGCCCTGGCCGTATCAAATGCCCTTCAGACCTCACGCTCTTCCCATCGAAGTAGGCCCAACCGACCTCAATCGGAAAGCCATCGTGCAGTGCAGACGCCTCAAAATCGATAAAGACTGGCGATAGATCGACAATCGAAGCCACGCTAATATTCCTCTGCGCGTAAAATCGTGAGCACCCGGGTGGTCTTGGCTGGATCGGCGGGATCGGCAGATCCCATTTTCATGTCAGACGAATAGTAGTCGATTTTAAAATAGAAGCGTTCGCCGGAGTGGGTAAAAGCCCCAAAATCGTGCTCTCCATAAGGATCGTTATCTTCCGTAAACTCGTCGAACTCTCGAACTTTCTTCACCAGAATGGACAAGTCGGGCCGGTAAATTACCCCGCGAGTCGCAATGACCTTACCGCCTTTCAAGCTGGTCCGAAATTCGTCATTTAGCGCGCGCACCTTTGCTACATCGCACATGTCGTCCTCCATCATGTTGTGGATCAGCGGCTGACGTTGCGGCGCCGTTTCGCCTCCGGCGGGACCTTCAGCAGCACGGCCACCGCGATCCGCTTAACCTGGAATTGGCGGAAGCTCTCGAAGTCGCGCCACTTGAGCGTGAGCACTTTCCGGTCCTTACTCGCTCCGGTGACCGTGCAGGGGAACCAACCCTCTTTGGGATCAACCGACCATAAGACGGTGGCGCCGGGTTCGATCGCTTCCCATGGGTCGATGGGCGGAATGTCGATGTTGGCCGCAACCTGTATTGGACGAGTTTGATCATCGGCAGGAGGCACCGCCAGAAGCGTCAGCTCCTTGCGCAAGCTCTCGATTAGATCTTGCTTTATAAGAGGCAGAAAGCTCTTGGCGCCGGCGTATAGCTTGCCTTGCTTCAGACCCGCAATGAGCGCCTTGGCTTCATCGCTTTCCGGCAGACCAATTTCAAATCCAAGCGCACCAGCCGCCTTCTTTGCAGTTTCCAAGTCATCGCTCGAAAACACGCCCGCGCGAGGCTTCTTGTCCTTCCCAATGCCTAGAATGACGATCGGGCTAACTGAAGTGTTCATGAAATGCTCCTTCGCTTTTTTGGGCCGCACACGCAGCCACGTTCTGGCAGCGGACCATCCGCCGCCAAATCTCGTAGTTTTGTTTGTGAAAGCCGCTTAGGCGGCGTTGATAGGCTCGGTAGGCGGTCGCTTTTTCCGCCTTGGATTAAGCGTCACGCGATGGCATTGCTCGAACAAGGCGCATTCCCGCTGGTGGCATCGTTTGGTGTCGTCGATTTTGCGCCCATTGCACTGATCCAATTCGTCTGCCGCGCAAAACCGCCAAATTGAGTGTTGAACAAACCTAGGGAACACCTCCGGAAATGCCGAATTGAATTCGCGCGCGTCAATTCGGGCTGCGACCTGTTCAATGATGTCCGCACATCCTCCAGGTCGGTAGCATCGAGGACCATAGGGGTGCATAGCGCCAAATAATTTCAGAACACCGGTGCGATGCAAGAAGCTATGGACCAAGCTATCGACGGCCCTCATTGCGCCTCCGGCTACGATCCATCTCTCCCTGCGCCTGTCGCTCGCCAGCAGAAAGTCGGCGAAAGCCATATTGAGAACCTTGCTCGACACGCCGTGCACATGGAGCAAGGGACCGACAACAGCATCTCGTAGGCGCATGGCACGGTCTGTTCCCTTAGCTCGGTCGGCAATCTCTAAGCGTTTGTCCAGCCACGCGACAAAGTCTCCACCTCCAATGTCCCTCATATAGAGCCAGAGCGCGTACGCTGCTTGATTTAGGTTTCCGTTTCTGAGGTCATGCTTGGGAAGAGAGCAGGTGGGATAGGACCGCGGCTGGTTGCAGCGTTGCGCCGTTTTTCGATAGCCGCAGTTCTCGAAATGCCAATAGCTTTTCAGTTTATCGCATAGCGGCCTTTTGATGAGCCCAATGCGAATGTCCCATGCCTTGATGCGGACATGCTCATCCAAGTATGTGGCTGCGACGGCATCTGACACGCCCTGGAAATTGATCGTTTCCGCGAGCCACGCAAAGATAGCGTCGTCTTCGTGGTACCGGATTGCTCCTAGGAGGCCTTGCCGGCGAAAGGATCTTCTCACGTTCTCGATTAGATCGTGGTCACCGGCGATCGCGCAAATTCGTCGGATAATGTTAGTTGCGTATTCTAGACGTGCTTCTTCGTTGCCATGAGGCATTTCCATCCTTTCAAATTGTCCGAGGAGAAAGCGCGAATGAAGATGGCGTCGGCTAAAGAAGGGTGACGAGCTTCCGTTGCGCGCTGGAGTCGCCATCGATGTAGCGCTCAGTAGTGCTTAGGGACTTGTGACCGGCTAAGAGTTGTACGTCTCGCAAGGAACCGCCTGCTTGAGGAATGAGACGTGCAGTATACGTGATGAAAGTACGGCGACCTGAATGACTGGAGCAGCCCTTGAACTCAAGCTGGCGGTAGAGAGCCTTAAACCAATTGACCAGGCTATTCGGGCGCATATGGCCGCCCTTGCGGGATCTAATCACGGGCCCTTCGGTGAACCGGCCTCGTTGCAAGATAACCAAGGCTCGCCGTAGCTCAGGATGAATTGGAATCCGGCGGCCCGAACGCTTTTTGGCTATCCGATCTTCCAGTTCGATGGTTTGTCCCACGTTGCCGCTGGCATTGAGAGCCATTTGCCATTCCAGTTTGGCGATCTCTGCGGCTCTGAGGCCAGCTCGTACAGAAAGTAGAATGATGACTTTGCTTCGCGCTTCATCGCGTCGCCCGCGGATGTGCTGCATAAGCAAATCCAACTGGCCAGGCGCGATGACTTTGGCCTGTCGGCCTGCCATGACGTGCCTCCTTCGAGGTTCGAATTGAGGGGAAAGTCCTGAGTCAGGGTGTTCTGGCTTGGGGCAGCCAGGGGCCGCGCGGCGGCCAAGTCACCAGCACGAACAGTATAGCCGGTTTCACTACAATAGTCAATATAATCAATAACTTAGGTAAAATCAGCACTTTCTGGAGCTATTCCCCCCTGGACTCCAGCCCAGACTCGTTCTCTATTCGTTCTCATCTGCAATAGATGGGAGGTGGCCGTGTATTTGGTCTTCGCGGAAGAAATTGAGACTGACGCCGACATTTCCCGTCGAGCAGTCGAGACTCTTGAGCAGGCGTTCGCCCAGATCGTTTGTCGGTGCGGCTTCAACTATCACTTCGAACATGGGGCGGAGGGCTGGGCGCTCGTCCTGACGGACGTGGAGCGCCCCGATTGCAGCCCGGAGCCCATCCTAACGACCTACACAAAGCCCAGAGACGCTCAGCACGATTTGATGAGCCAAGCCGTTGACGGTCGGCTTCGAGGGCACGTTGCCGTGGATGCGGCAGTCTTCAGACGTCGGACGGCCTCCGCTGGACTACCCGTCCATGGCGGTCATTGAGACTCTGGGAGAAGCCTTCGATGCCAAATGGGGCGTGCGAATGCGGTGTGGCCGGAGCGATGAGCGGCTCAGCAGAAGTGCGCGGTGCGGCTATGAAGGCGCGTTGGACATGGCCACGCTCGTTTGTACTCGGGGGCGCCGCTTTCCCCTTGCGCGATTGGCGAGTCGCCTGCGCTGTCCGAACTGCGGCGATCTAAACGTCAAAATCTTGTTCGACGTGCCTGGCCAACCGATCCCTGTCTTGGTCACACAGGGCCAATACCGGCAGCGGGCGTGACATGAAGGATGCCACCCAATACGTCCCAATGACTGCCCGAGAGATGCAAGACGCCGTGTATATGGCGCTCATTCTACAGGCCCGGCACATGCCACAGTTAAAGGGCGTGGGTGCAATCAAGACGATTGAGGGACGCGAATCTGGCCTCCGCATATTCGCGAAAGCCATTACCGACCAGCTTATCTTGAGCAATTCGGCGCTTATGAAGGGGCCGCCGTTGACCCCGCATTCCACGATAGGGAAATCCGAATAAATCTTCATGTGTATAGCGCGCCCTCCACCATAACCTTGGTACCAAGGGAACGTATCTTTCTCCCTCCCGTCGAGTTTAGGCTGCCGAAATAAGGGGCGGCGTTATGATTACAGACAACAAACACATCAAATTTGCTTGTCCCTATTGTGGGCAAGGAGGGGAAGTCGTTTGGAGCGGGGACCGCGAAACCAGAGAGCTAATTCGCCTCTCCAGCGGCTTCCATGTCGAGGAAGGGCGCGTCATAGGTGCTAAACACGTAATCATCTGCGACGTGTGCGACGAAATTGACCCGCCCGGGCTGTTTTAACTCGAGGCCTTTCCACTCTTTGACGTTGGCGATATCGTCAAGCTGGTCGAGGAATGGGAGAGACAACAACAATGAGCGGATTTATTTTTGCTGCCGTCGTGGCAACACAAGCGATTTGCGCACCCTCCAATATCACCCAACCCGAAGCCCAACACCTAGCTGGCTTGGCCGCAGATTTCCGCGCCAACTGGCTGCCGAATTTCACAATCGCAAATCTGGACCGCCCAGGGACAGAACCGGGCGATAGCTGGATTTTTAACGTGCGTGCGACCGGGGGCTCACGCGATCCCAATGTCGAGAAATTCCCCGACATGGGCACATACAAAATCAACCGCCGCACAGCAGAGGTTATCGACGCTGCCACCAGCAACCCGGTAGCGTCCTTTATAGAACTCAAGGCCGCGCAAGCGAAGCTCCTAAAGGCGCATTGCTTAGATGCACAACCCTGAGTCAAACTAGACCAGTGCCCACCGTGAATAAAGTATTCGTTCTCTCCATGGGATGCCTGTTTGGTGCGTTGCCGGCCAGGGCGGATAGCAAGGATCGGGTTTGGGCACCAGGTCCAGCCGCCATTCAAAAACTGGAAACCGCAATTGGCCCAACCGTCGATTTCTCTGGCGCCAAGTGTCCGCCGCAAGAACTCAAAGACTTCGCTCGTTATTATTACGGGATCATCGATACAAACGGTGATCCGATCATTGTGGGTCAACTTCTCCTAGTTAAGGATTGGCCCGGTCGCCACGCTGGCGTTTACATCCAAGCAAGCGGGATTACTGATGGCGGATGCGGCATCGCGAATGTGTGGTTTGATGCTCAGACTTCACAGCTGGTTTACGCCTTTTGGGGCGGGCGCTAATCAGGATGGAAGACATCGACATCTGGCGCGCCGCCGAACAGACGCTCGGGTCACCTGAAGAATGGATGCATAAGTTAGTGGGTTGGCGGCGTATCTTTGCCGCTTTCGTGCTAGGAGTATTCTCGGCCATTGCATTCGCGCCGTTTTATTTTTTTCCCGCACTATTGGTGGGCTTTGCGGGTTTAGCGCTACTGCTGGATGAGGCTGTTCGCACCCCGCATCGCATTCGTGCTGCCGCAGCTACCGGCTGGGCCTTTGCCTTCGGCCAGTTTTTCTTAGGCTTGCACTGGATTGTCTATCCATTCATGGTCGATCCGACCCCACATCTTTGGCAATTGCCTTTTGCCCTTTGTCTGTTGCCCGCTGGACTGGGATTATATGGCTCCCTAGCCTGCGCTGTCGCGGCAGCGTTCTGGCGGGATGGCGTATCGCGGCTAATGGTGCTGGCAGTTTCTTATGCAGCAGCGGAATGGTTGCGCGGGCATCTCCTCACCGGCTTTCCCTGGAATTTGCCCGGCTATGGCTGGGGCGCTTCGCTGGCGGTGATGCAGTCCGCTGCACTTTGGGGCATTTATGGCCTCTCTTTTTTGACCATCTTGTTCGGCGTTTCGATGGCAGCCCTAACACGGCGGCACTATGCCTTGCCTGCCGTCATGACCGCCCTGTTTGTCTGTATTTGGGTTTTTGGCGCACTGCGGTTGGCAGAACCCTCGGCCACTGTACCGGATGTGGCGCTGCGATTGGTGCAACCCAATGTGCCGCAAGTGGAAATGCATGGGCGGTTCATCATCCGCAATTGGCAGCGGTTGATCACTCTCAGCAACAGTCCCGGCCATCCCACTCACATTATCTGGCCGGAATCGGCGGCAGCTTTTCCACTCGCACAGGAACCCTGGGCAATAGAGGATGTTGCTCGTCTTACTGCGCGTGGCGCCGTTTTGATAACAGGAGCGATACGACAAACCGGCACGGCGCAGAATTTCCCCTGGTATAACAGCCTTTATATTTTCGGACCGGGCGGTCGGATGCTCGGCGTCTATGACAAGACCCATTTGGTGCCGTTCGGCGAGTATCTGCCGTATCCTAACCTGCTCAATCCTCTTGGCATCGCGCAATTGACAGGCTTGATTTCGGCGACGCCGGGCGACGGGCTACATCGCTACGCAGTGCCAGGCGCCCCGCCTATAACGCCTCTTATTTGTTATGAGGCAATTTTCCCTGACGAAGTAGTGGCGGCAGAGGGCCGCCCCAGCTGGTTCGTCAATGTGACAGATGACTCCTGGTTCGGGCCGTGGGCCGGTCCCGCCCAACATCTGCTGACGGCACGAATGCGCAGTATTGAAGAAGGCATCCCAATGGCCCGCTCTGCTAATACTGGCGTCAGCGCAGTAATCGATGCCAAAGGCCGAATAGAGGCCCAACTACCACTTGGCCGCGCTGGTGTTGTCGATGCGCCGCTGCCCGACGTATTGTCGCCCACACCTTATGCACGTTTCGGTGATCTGGGCTTTGCGTTGCTTTTGCTAGTTTCAGCGGCATTCGCTACATGGGTACGCAACTAGATAGAACGAATGAATAAGGTCGAGTCGCACCACTCTTTTAGGATAGAACAGGGGCGCTGCCCGAACTCTGGCTCGGTTTTGAGATAGCAGTAACCCCTTCCATCAGCGGCATGGGTTTATAGTTGTCACATGGAAGACATCGACATCTGGCGCGCAGCCGAACATATGCGAAAGCTTTATGGAGCCGATGCCCTCTTCACGCGGCGATGCGCGCGGACAAACTAATGGACCAGGGCGATATTGAGGGCTTCGATATGTGGAAGCGGGTTGTTGCTGCGCTCAATGAATTGGATCGCCTAGCGCCGAGTGGTACAGGGGCGAGGTATTAGGCGATACGGCTGGCTGACCGACGGGCTCCAATTGTGCAACACTCGCGAAAACGGCGCCGTCGTGATAAATTGCTGCTAGGCAAGCCCGCCAAATCCGCGCAAATGACGGAGAGGCCCATGTCAGTTCTACGTAGACTCGCGTTGCTAATCGCATTGGCAGTTGCCTCAATTCCTTCTACTAGGGCGTTTGCCCAGGAGGCAAAGCCGAATAGCGATCCCGCGCTAGAAGCAAGAATTCAGAGGATCGAAGGCAACATCCTGCCTCCCGTACTCGTAAAGGGACAGCCCGCCCCAATAACGACTCTCGCGGCGCGTATGGCGGCTCTTCATGTCCCAGGTATTAGCGTCGCGGTTATTCACGACGGGAAGATCGAATGGGCCAAGGGATTTGGCGTTACCAAGATTGCTGGGTTCTTCGTTACACAAGATACGCTGTTTCAAGCTGGTTCTATCAGCAAGCCCGTGACCGCGATGGCGGTTTTACATCTCGTGCAAGAGGGGAAGCTGAATCTAGATACGAATGTGAATCAGTATTTGAAGAGTTGGAAGCTTCCGGACAATGAATACACGGCCAAAAAGTCAGTTACTTTGAGGGAACTTTTGACGCATACAGCGGGAGTGACGGTGCATGGATTTCCGGGTTACGCCAGCGGAGCGCCGGTGCCGACGTTGGTCGAAGTCCTAAATGGCACTCCCCCCGCCAATACGCCATCAATCCGAGTGGATACCACGCCGGGAACGATGTGGCGATATTCCGGCGGCGGTTATGTGATCACCCAAAA
>Ga0206824_10148_pt1 | contig 23753 bp, 13 predicted proteins | sample Alteio_BWOrgCont_82_FD_152874 | JGI IMG/M metagenome (GOLD analysis project Ga0206824, IMG submission 152874) | Enriched cells from forest soil in Barre Woods Harvard Forest LTER site, Petersham, Massachusetts, United States -... | ecosystem: Environmental > Terrestrial > Soil > Temperate forest >...
CTCCGGCCCGGTATATCTTCCGTGGCTTTACAACGGGCGAAACAAGACCTTCTTCATGTTTAACTATGAAGGCTTCCGCTTTAATACCGGCGGCAACAGCTTGACCTCTGCACCGACGCAGGCCATGATGAACGGCGACTTCTCATCCCTACTGAATCCGGTTACCATCCTGGGACAAACATTCCCCGCGCACATTATTTATGACTACCGCACCTGCACCGGCGCAAACCAGGGACAAACATGCCAGCCGTTTCCGGGAAACATCATTACAGGCGTGACGCCGGATCCGGTAACAGCAGCGATGGCAAAGGTGCTTCCTTCCACAACGAGCACGCAGCCTTACCTGAACTACACCGAGATTACGACGAACCCAGTCGATGCCAATATGTATGAAGTTCGCATCGATCAGAACATCGGCTCACGACAGAAGATCAGCGGCAGCTACGACTATGACTGGCGTCCGAACACTGTCTACTATCAAGGGATTCCACTTGACACCAGCGCGACCAACCAGAGAACGCATTACATACGGTTCGGCTACGACTATGTTTTTACACCGAACCTGATGAACCACTTCAATGCAGGCTTCAGCCGCCGCTATCGCCAGGAATTCAGCGGCGAAGGAAGCTACGGCGGCAATTGGCCAGAGAAGCTGGGACTACAGGGCGTGGAGCAGACGACGTTTCCGCAGATTTCATGGAACTATCCCGGTAACCAGGTGAATCTGCCGAGTAACGGCGCCGACCAGTTCACTGATAACACTTATCAGTATGACGATCTGGTGCTGTGGCAACACGGGCGGCATAATTTCAAGTTCGGCGGTGAAACCCGTCTGCAGCAGTTCAACATCGATATTCTGACGGAGACATCGGGTGAATTTAATTTCACCTCGGGCCCGACGAGCGGACCCACTGTAGCGGCAACGGATCCTAACTCAGGATTCGGATATGCAAGCTTTTATCTTGGCGCTGCATCGAATGGCACCATCTTTCTTCCTGAGCTGCTTGGATGGCGCGTGAAGTACTACACGGGCTTTGTGCAGGACGATTGGAAGGTAACACCGAAGTTTACGGCTAACCTTGGCTTCCGGTGGGAGATATCAACGCCGGTCACCGAGGCACATGATCAGATGTCGTTCATGGATCCAACCGTGCCGAATCCCGGCGCAGGCAATCTTCCCGGAGCCTACGTCTTTGCTGGTAATGGCGCGGGACGTTTAAATGAGAACACTCCGCAGAAGACCTTCAAGAATGCGTGGGGGCCTCGCGTTGGGTTTGCGTATCAGGCTTTGCCAAACACCGTAGTACGTGCCGGCTATGGCATCTATTACCAAAGCCTGAAGATGGGCGGCTTTGGCGAAAACGACTCCGCCGGATTTACCGGCAGCTACACTTACCCGACACCTGCAAGCCCGCAAACTCCAGCGGTCATTCTCTCACAGATTCAGAACTATCCGGGACCTCAACCGCCATTCATCGATCCGACCGTAATGAACGGGCAGGACCCAACGGTGATTCTTTCAAAGACAGCACGGCCCGGAACCACGCAGACATGGACACTTGATATTCAGCAGCAGTTGCCGGGGAACACAATTCTGGACATGGCCTACGTGGGAGATCACGGGGATCACTTGCAGGCATTTCTGCATGATCCTAACCAAGGCAATCCTATAACCCAGGCTCGCGGCGCCTGCCTCGAAGTGAACGTCGCCGATCAGGCGGGTAACCCCGACTGTGCGGGACAGACTCCTGTTGCATCACCTTACGCTGGGTTCAGCGGTACAGTGGCCCAGGCACTGAGGCCGTTTCCGCAGTATGAGAGCGCGCAAGTGGATACTGTTACTTCGGCCGATCCGTTTGGCGTGTATACCTACCATGCTTTGCAGGTGCAGGTGCAGAAGCGCGCGTCCAATGGTTTAACAGTGCTGGCAAGTTACACATGGTCAAAGACACTCACGAACGCCGACGCAGAATATCCGACGGAAGCAGCGTGGGAAGGCAATGGCGTATCGGGCGCTCTGAACACTTACAACCTGAAGGCGGAAAAAGGATTGAGTGAGTTCGATATGCCGCACAGTGTTGTTTTGAGTTACACCTACGATCTGCCTTTCGGCAGAGGCAAACAATTTGCCAATCATGGCGGAGTGGTGAATGCGGTGGCTGGAGGGTGGCAGGTAGCCGGCTCTCAGACTTACCAAAGCGGCACTCCACTGGCTGTGTCAGAAAGTAACTGGACCTCTGGTGTCTTTGCAGGTCCGGAAGCAAATCTGGGAGCGAGCGCGAGGCCGAATATCGTTCCGGGCGTTGATCCGAACGGTTTTCATGGCGGATCGTTTGTCTACGGGCAGAGTGTTCGCTTCAATCCTGCAGCATTCACTGTGGCGCCGAACTTTACATTTGGAGATGCGCCGCGAACACTGACCGTGAGAGGCTTTGCCAATCTAAACGAGAACTTCAATTTCTCCAAACAAATCCCGATGTATACCGATAGGGTGCATACAACCTTTCGCATGGATTTTTTCAACGCGTTCAACCGGCATATATTTGAGGGATTCAACACAACCGTCGGGACTCCTGGCTTCGGAGAGGCATCATCGACGAGCGGCGCGAGGAACATTCAAGGCGAGTTGCGATTATCGTTCTAATCATGGAGACTACACGGCCTCTTTTCAGAGGCCTGTGTAGTTTTGGTTAGAATTTTCCAGAAAGGCATTCATCGCCAGCGTTTTCTGTCGGTGTATTGGTTCTACCAGGCCGAGCTATGTTTATATTTTCCCAAGGGCAGCGTGCAATCTTGTCCGGCATCCTTTTGGTTGCCGTTTTTTGCCATGCACCCTCTGAAGCACAATCTGCAGAGTCCGAAGCAGCGGAACATTTTCATGCAGCGCAGCACTACCAGCAGCTGGGCCAATTGGAAGCCGCGGCTGCAGAGTATCGCGCAGCACAGAAACTGCAACCCAATGTTCCGGAAATAGATATCGATCTTGGATTGGTTTATTACGCGCAGGCAAAGTTCAATGAGTCAGCCCAGGCCCTGGGAGCGGCGCAAAAGCTTCGCCCTGGAATGCATGGCGTAGCTCTGTGGCTGGGTATCGATGACGTCAAGCTGCATCATCCGCAGGAAGGAGCCGCACTGTTGCGCGAAGCTCTGCGGCAAAATGCTGACGATAAAGTTGCGCAAGCCTGGTTAGGAACTGCACTTTGGAACGCAGGAGAATCGACCGCATCCCTGCTGCAGATGGAAAGCGCTGTAAGGCGATTTCCGAGCGATCCTGATCTGCTATTCCAACTGGGAGAGGCATACGGCAAAGCGGCAAAGCAAGAATGTGAATCTCTGCTGAAGACAACAGAGGGGACAGCGCTTTCGGATCGAATCTATGCTTACCTTTATGCCGATCAACATGACTGGAGCAAGGCGGAGGGTCATCTGACGCGCGCTCTTCAGCGAGATCCATCCTCGGTCGAGGCTCGCCTCGAGTTGGCGGATGTTCTGTTGTCTCAGGCGAAGTTGAGAGCAGCAGAACAGCAGCTCGACGCCGCGGCAAAACTCGCGCCAAAGAGAGCAGGTGTATTGGCGCGCACAGGAGAACTGCTCCTGCTAAAACAGGAAATTCCGCTGGGAGTGGTATCCATCGAAGCGGCACTACAGGCAAATCAGCCGGAAGCCTTGAATGCTCTTGGACTACCGATCGACGACGAGCAAGAACAAACGAGGCAAAGCTCCAGCATGGCCCCGCTCTGCAAACAAGCTGCTGAACAAATGCCAACCGGCGCTAATGCGAGTTCCGCGCGCCATGCGGCTCTCGCTGTACTCGAAGCCTGCGCAGGCGAAACAGGCCGCGCGATGCACGAGTTTCAATCCATTCCACAGACTCATACCGAACAGAGCGCTGCAGTGAATACGCATGCAGTCGCCAGAGAAGCTATCTTCACGCATCATTATGGCGACGCAGAAGAATCCTTGGAGCGTTGGCTTGCCTTACACTCCGGCGACCATGAAGCACAATTTGAACTCATCACTGTGCGCAAACATCTAGCCATTGTGCTGATTGATCGATTGCTTGCAGCGAGTCCTGACTCATACCATCTGCACCAATTGCTCGGGCAGCTTGATATGGATCGCGAAGAAGATGAAAAAGCTCTTGCAGAGTACTCCGCTCTTGCAACGGAACGTCCTGATATGCCGGGAGTACATTATTGGCTCGGACATTTAGATTGGAAACACGGAAAGGCCGATGAGGCCAAGAAGGAATTTACGCGTGAGCTCGAACTCGATCCCGACAATGCAAACGCACAGGAAGAGCTGGGTGCGGTGCTGGTGTCAGATGTGCAAATCGAAGAAGCTATTTTGCATCTGAAAGCTGCTATCGAAAACAATCCCGATCGGTGGGCGGCATATCTCCAGTTGGGAAAAGCCTATTATGACCAGAAGAACTATGCACTGGCGGAGACAGCTATCAGAAAGGCTCTTCCGCATGACATGGATGGAGCAGCGCTCTACCAGCTTGCCCAGATACTGCGCGCAGAGGGTAAGTCGGATGAGGCGAGACAAGCATTCTTGCGTGTGCGGGAGATCAAACAGGAGCAGCTCACGCCGTTTGTGGCCGCCGGTGCACAAGAGGGAGCACAGCCATGACTTTGCGGACGATCGTGGTTTGTCTTCTGCTTTTTTACGCCATGACCGCAGCTGCACAAGACACACCTTTGAATGAGGCTGTGCAGTTGATTCGTGCAGGTCACTACGATCAGGCACAAATCAAGCTGCGGGAGGCCGAGCAGCTTTCACCCCACAACGCAGCAATCGAAAACCTTCTCGGCATCACTGAAACAAAACTTGGACAGATAGAAAATGCGAACGCCCATTATCGTAGTGCTATTCAGATCGATCCTTCGCAGGCGCGTCCGCACCGCAACCTCGGCTTCAATCTTCTAAACGCGAAAGATTATAGCCGTGCAGAAACTGAGTTAAAGGAAGCTTTGCGTCTTGCTCCGACCGACCACTTTGCCCACTATTATCTCTTCCTTCTCGCGCTCGCTACAGGACATGACACTGAAGCCATAAACCAGGCATCCGAGGCGGATGAGCTCATTACCAGTGATCCGGATGCAGCAAGCAGCCTGATTGAGGCCGAAATCAGAACCGGGCATGCGGAACAGGCGCTCACTCGTCTTGGGCAAATTGAAAATGCGCATCCGATTGCGCCTCAGGCGGAATACCACATGGGAGTGCTGTTTACACAGCACACCGCTTATAGCCAAGCAGTGCACTGCTTCCGCTACATCGCCGCTGCTGATCCGTCCTGGCAGAACCGTTATAACCTCGCGCTGGCCCTGCTCGATGCAGATCAGCCCAGCGAGGCTTCGTCACTGCTGGCCGTACTACGTCGCGAGCAGCCTGCCAATGCAGACATTCTGATGTTCCTTGGCTCTTCTCTCGAGATGCAGCAGAAGACTTCTGAAGCGCTCGAAGCCTATCGCGCAGCGATCGTAGCCGACCCCGATAATCCGGACCGTATGCTGGAGTACACTCGACTGTTAATGGATTCGGATCGATATGACGAGGCAATCCAGGCAATTCAAGCAGGAACGGGTGCGGCTCAGGCGCCGCTTGAACTGCGCCTAGCAGTGCTTGAAATGGCCAAAGGAGATATTTCTGCGGCACGCGTACAGTTTCAATATGTGTTGACCACTCACCCCGAGATTGATATTGCCTACGTTGGCCTGGCACAAACTTATTCACGCGAAGCGAACGAGGCCGAAGCGCTCCGCGTTCTGGAGTCCGCGCGCCAGAAGCTGCCGGGCCACTATCTCATTGAATACTATTTCGGACTCTTAGCAAGCCGTGTCGGCAGAAAGCAGGAGGCTGTGGATGCGCTCAAGGCTGCGGCAAATCTTGCGCCGCAATCGCCTGACCCGTTCTTCGAGCTTGGCAAGATCTATGCGCAAGATGAGAATTGGAAGGATGCTCGCGTAGAGTTGGAGCGCGTTATTGCTCTGAATCCGCAGTTCATCCCTGCGCATTTTCAGTTGACCAGTGTCTACACTCATCTAGGGCTGATCGAAGTGGCCAGACAGGAATCGCAACGCACGCATGACTTGATTGATGCGCAACGCGATGAGGTTCTGGAAAAGCAAAGACAGCGGGCAAAAAGCCTTCAGCAGTAGAGCGCTACCACTTCCGCAAGATAATTTGAGCCGCAATATGCCGATCCAGGGTCAGCTTGATTTCACAGTTGCCGGGATAGATAGGAGCCATTAAGAGGTTCGCGCCATCCCGATAGGTGTTCGCCTGTGGATCGAAAGCCAGCTGCAGAAGATCTACTCGGAATACGCGGCGCAGCAATAATGCGGGAGGCGTAATGAAGAGATAGAAAACCATCATGAGCAATCTGCGACTCAACTTTCCTCCTCAATCCAGCGTAAATTCTTCACGCCAATCCGTTTCATCCAGAACCTGACTTTGTGCAGCTTTCTCTAAAACAAAATCATCCAGCACCAAAACGTCGATCTCTGTTCGCATGAAGCAGCGGTAAGCATCTTCAGGTGTGCATATAATTGGTTCTCCACGCACATTGAATGACGTATTCACCAGTACACCGCACCCTGTCAGTACTTCGAACGTTTTTAATAATTTGTAAAAGCGTGGATTTGTTTCGCTGTGAACGGTTTGGAATAAAACCTGCTGAAAACTTATATTTCAGAGGCCTTCTCGCAAATGCTTTTTTGAGTTATTACCTTGCTGCTGGCGTAGTTGTAGGGAGGAACATTGCGTCCCTGCAGGATCGCTAGTCCGATTTCAAGAATGCGTGGTCCATACTCATGGACTTCATGAGAGATGGTTCCAATGATTGCGCTTCCGACCCGGCGCATTTCTTCCATCACTTCTGGAATGCAGTCTTGGCCTACGATTGCCATATGCCGCTCGCGCCTGGTTTCGCGAGCGGCGTCGAGAGCTCCGAGAGCGCTCGTATCCGTGACGGCCGCGATCAGAATACGTTTATCTTTTGCGTGCTTGCTCAGAAAATCCGTCACGACTTTCTTGCTCTTGTCGCGGAGTCCGCGGCCGTCAGTGCGAATAAAACGATCAGGAGGGATGTCAGGGAGCATGGAGCGCACCGCATCGAGAGCGCCAGTGATTCGGCTCTGAACGAGGGTACCAGCCTCAACCAGATCCAAGCCCAGCACCCAATCTACCTGCTTATCCCAGTGTTCTATGGCATGAATAGCCAATAACTCTCCGGCTTCCAATCCGAAACGATAATTGTCAATACCGAAGTAAGTAGCGTGCGAGTGAGGATTATCGATGGCGATCAACGGAATACCAGCAGCGGCTATTTTGTTGCCGATTACAGGCGCGACCTGACTGTCGATCTGGAATTCAATGACAAGATCGACCTTGGCCTTGATGAACTCGTCAGCATTCCTGAGGGCCGTCGCGCCGTCGTAACGGTTGTCGAGGACCATGAGGTCAACGCCGCTATCAGCCGCAGCAGAGCGCAGGCTAGCGGTTACAGCTTCCGAGAAGGGCATATAGAAGCTTTGACAGCCGAAGCCGAAGCGCAGTTTTGTGGGTGCATTTACGTGCCTGTACAGTCCATCATTGGTTTTGGATACATAGCCGCGATGCACCAACGTTTGCAGAACGCGATAAACGGTGGTCTTTGGGAATTTTGTGCGCTGATAGACTTCTTCGAGTGACATCGGCACTCGCTCTACTTGCAGCAGTTCCATAACATCCATTGCCTTGGACAGTATTGGAATCAGATATAGGCGTTTCGTCAGCTTTTTTGATGGAGCTACTCTCTTAGGCACTGGACAAATTCTCCCGATTGCTATCAAAGAAGATAGCACTTTCGGTAGCCTTTCCTTAATAGAACGGCGCGTGAGATAAATATCGCCTGCGCAGCATCTCTAGCAAGCAGCGCTCTGCCCCGGCGGTAGGCCTCAATGAGCCGCATGTGATCCGTTCAACGGCTGCAGGTTTTAATTCCTTTCACGCTAGCGTCCGCCCTACTGACGCGGCGTAGACCGCCTCGATCTATTCCGGTGCGCCGCACCAAGCGGTGACCTCACAATGGTCTCAAGCTAGCGCGAAAGGCATCTCCTAAGTGAGTGTGTTATCACTGTATCGCTCTGCTTTCGTTTATCTGAGAATGACGAGAGCAAGCCCATTCTCCATCATATGAAGCCGCAAGATTCCATTCTGGATTTTGATCGTATCCGGAGCTTTCAAACGGGCCGCTTCACGCAGGGTCTTTATTTGCGTGGCTGTTGGATACTGCGGGCTGCCCATCTTCCGGTAAATCGTGAAAGCATTTGAATGGTTCTCGTCCAGCCAATAGACTTGAGCCGCATTAGGCAGATGCATGTTGCGAAGGTGCAAGACCATATCCTTTGCAGAACCTTGTGTGCCGGGATCCACGAGGTTCCAAGCTGCAATTATCCATGCGCCATCCCTTCGACGTGTAACGAGCAGGTCTGGGGCATCATTTTTAATACGGATGTTACCGAGCCGGTGTAGCAGCTCGAAAGAAACGTACGCGGGCTTGAAGATGCCTCCGGCAGCAATGAGTCCGTACCCTCCGTGAAATGGTTCGCGTACGGGACCTTTTTCATCGAAGACATCACTGAAGGTCCAGTAAGACATGACCTCGGCAAGGCCATCGCACTGGCTGATGGTCTGTGCGAGAAACGGACCCATGTAGAGGGAATCGTAGCTTTGCTCATCCTCAAACCCTGCGTTGAATTCTGTCACAAGCAAGGGAAGATTGGGATTTGCAGAGTGCACGATCGCATTTTTCATCGAGCGAGTGGCTGCACATACCATGTCATTCTGCGAAGGCGTGCTGTTTCTTTCCGGTCCAAAAACTTTATTAGGATTGTCACCTCCGTAGACATGCCCGCTCACAAAATCCAGCGGCACATTGTTCTGTGCGGCATGCGTAATCAGATCGGAAATCCACACTCCGTATGCGGTTGCTGGGCCACCCACTCGCAAGCGTGGGCTTACAGATTTGAGTGCGTGCGCGGCGTGATCATATAACTCAAAATAGGAAGCCTGTCTGGGCGAGCCTTGCCATGAAGAGGTATTGGGCTCATTCCATACCTCGAACCACCACTGCGATACTTCCTCGATACCATATCTCTTGACGAGATGGCTTGCAAAAGCACGAACCAGATTCTCCCACTTCGTCTCATCTTTCGACGGACTGACATTCGGTCTATCCCAGAAGTCCTTGTAACGGGATTCCGGATCCACCGCTAACTGCCGCGGCATGAAATCGAGCTCGACGACTGGCCGTACACTCTGCTCAATCAATCCGTCATAAATCTGATCAACATAGGAAAAGTTATAGACGGGCTTGCCATGCGTGTCTTCACTGTAGACACCGACCTCGTCATCGAGAATGGCATGAAAACGCACATACCTGAAATCAGTTACCGCCTTCACGTCACGCATATCGCGCCTGTAACTTTCACGAAGACTCAGAATCGCTCGTCCAGATCCAAACATCTGCTCCCAGAAGTGCGGGAAAGGCGTTCGGTGCGCGTATCCATCGATGGTGATCTCCCGCACCTCGGCCAGAGATTCGCTCGCGGTCGCTAAACACGAACAAAGCACAAAACAAGCGGACAGCAACATGAGCCGACGAATGCCGTTTCGATGCCTCTTGCGATTTGTGCTCATTTAAAAGCCATTCAGGAGCAAGGCTTGAGATTTTGTTGATGGCTGCGCCCACGTATGGCTATCAAGCCGGGCTACACCTTCATGGCGAGCGTCTTCCGGCTTTCCTCCTATCGTGGAACCATGCCTGATCCAGTCTTCCGTAAAAGTCATATGCTTGATGGTCTCGCGTCGGAAGGTATAAGCGACCTGAATCATCCCATCAGGCGATTGCGTGACGGAAGGATAGGAATACTCTGCGTCCTCAAGCGGAAGAATCGGCTGTGAAATTGACCGATTCTCAAGATCGCGAATCCACGGCCAGGTCTTGCCATTGTCTTCTGAGATTGCGATGGAGAGAATGCGGCGAGAGCTGGTATCGGCGTGTTCAGGCTTTAGCTGTGCCTGGGTGTTGTTGAAGATCATGACCAAATGGCCATTCTTCAGGCGCGTTGCCTGAATCGATGCATTATTATTCGGCAATTGTGTCGCCAGCGGTGCCGTCCATGCACAGCCATCGCTTGATTCGCTTGTGTATATCCAGTCAGCATAACGGCTGCGGAAGAAAGCGATCAGATGATCCGAAGATGTGGGAATAATGTTCATCTGCACAAAACCATCCGAGCTTGGTACATCGCACTCTCTCCAGGTTGTACCTGAGTCTTTCGATATCTCAACGTAGGAGTGGTCTTTTTGCGCATTCGAAGTAATGCTACCGCCCGCGGAGTGATAGACAGGGAAAAGCCACTGGCTGTGAAAGACGACAACAGGCTGCCGGGTATAGAGACCTGGTTGCGTAAAGACGGTGACAGGCTCACTCCACGTGTGCCCTTGATCAGTAGACTTCAGCGAATAAACAAGATCCTTTGTCTGGTCATGGCCGCCGCGCTGGGTAGTGTGAAAAAGCCAGACCGTTCCATCCGGCGCAAGAAAGAGCAGCGGATTCTGGTTGGCCCAATCCGCGTGGTAAGAAACAACAACTGGCTCCGTCCATTTCGAAGCTCCCTTAGGAAGACGCGAAAGAACAATTGATTCGCCAGAACCTCGCTCGTAGATGCCCGCATAGTACGTGAGCAACAGATCGCCATTCGGCAGAGACAGAAGGTTAGCAGCATGGCTGCTGTTAACAATCATTTGCAGATAGGCTTCTTTTGCTCCTTTTTCCGCAGCGGGCCTGAGCACCCCATCCGACAATTTGTAAGGTGATTCTGCATGTACAGCGCTAAACACTGCGATGCACAATGCGGCTACTGCAAACCCGAAGCGAAATGCTTTTACATTCACCTTTGACCTACTCCTTGTTTAAGCATTATTAGTAAAGCGGCTGCGAAGCATCGAAGCTTCCACAGCCGCATTCAAGCATTCCAACTGGTCAGAAGTTAATCTTTCCGCCGATTTGAACCGTACGTGCAGTGGCTGAGGTGAGCTGACCGAAATTTCCGTCAGTCGTACTCGTATCCAGACCGCTAAGGATGGTGTGATTGAGCGCATTAAAGGCGTCCATATGCAGGTTGAAATTGAAGCGATCCGTAAAGTGGAAGCTCTTGCCAAGGGTTGCATTCAACTGGATTACGCGTGGGTTGTAAACGGAATTTTTGCCGAGCGTACCGGGGCGTACTTGAGCTCCGCTGGCGACTGAAAGATCAGGATTCACATAAGCTGCAGGGTTGAGATACTGGAGTTGGGATATGTTGTAGTGTCCGATGTATGGATTCACACCCGCAACCGGATCTGGCCGATCGCTCGGATAGGATGAGTTTCCATCCTCGATGTTGTTTGCATTACCGGTCTGTGCGATGAGGACACCCGATATTTTCCAGCCGTCGATAAGGTTTCTCATTGCATAGCTGTGAAGCCCCGTCCAATCACTGATTGGTAGATCCCACAGACCGCTCATCACAAAGTTGTTCCGAATGTCGTACGGTGTAGGACCGTAGTCGGCTTTCAGATTGTTGTTGTCCTGCGGCGCGCTTTCTTTAAGAAGTCCGGCACCTTCAATCGCCATATTGCGGGACCATGTATAGTTTGCGTCGAAAGTCAAGCCATGCTTCATACGCTTCTTGAGTTCCACCTGCATACCGTTATAGTTACTGCGGTCGCCGGCAAAATAGTAGTTGAACTGCGAGAAGGTAGGAAATGGAGCAATGCCCGTAATGCGATCTGGAAGATTATCTACTTGCGTAATGTTTTCCTTGGTAGCCCAGTTCCCTACGTAGGCGAGAGTCAAGGCAAGATCACAGGGAAACGCCTGGTCGACAGCGAGAACATACTGCACGCTGAACGGATCAGGATAATGCTGGTTCACGGCTGAGTTGGCAAAGTCGGACGTAGCCACACCAGTTGCTATAAGCTGCTGAAGCAAGGTGTTATAAGCTGACTGCGGCAGCGGGTAATTAATACCAGCCTGCAATGCCTGCGCGCGATTGAGTGTAATGCGGAATGGCGTCGTGGCATTCGTCTGCACTTCGTTAATAGCTGCGCCATAGATCTCGTGCGGATTGACATAAACACCCACGCCTCCTCGCAAAACCGTCGTTCTATGTTGACCCACTCCCCAGCTGAATCCAATGCGCGGCTGGACATCTTTGTAATCGGGAAAATAGAGCTGATTGGCTGGAACATAAGGTCCAAAGCCCGGTCCAAGCTGTGGAAAGGCGGGATTTACGCCGCGGTTAAAAAAGCGCCCTGAGTCTTCCTGCGGCACCTGGTAAAAATCGTAGCGAAGGCCAACATTAAAGGTCAGATTGGCTCGCATGCGATAGTCATCCTGAATATACCCACCGTACTGAAACTGAGTAATGTTGAAAGGCTCAAGAGGAAATGTAATCTCTGCCGAACTGGGAATGTTGGCAAGATAATCGCTGAGGCTTGAATACTTGAAGTCAGTGTTGTTTAGGTCAGTACGGCCATCATTGAGGCGCTGCAAAATACCGCCGGCTTGGAAGGTATTACGCTGGCGGGTCCAGCTAATGCTGTCTTCAAACGTGATGACCTTGCCGGGTTGCAATACCAACTCGGTTCCACCAGTACCAAAACCATCGAAAGAAACGCCCTCATATCCCTGACCATAAGCTTCATCCACGCGGCTATAGCTTAGAGCGTCAAGGCCGAAACGCGCATTGGAGACCCAGGACTTGCCAGAATGGATCCAGGTAGCGTTGTACATATCAGAGTGGTCATCGTACACGCGTGGATTGATGGCAATAATATTTGGATTCGTATAACGGGGACGGGCTCGAACGTAGCGCCCCATGAACTGATTGTGCTCGTCTGGGTTGTAGTCGAGGCGCGTCACAAAATTTTCGTCATCCTGCGTGGATGCGCCGGTCTCATTCAGATACGCAGTTGTTGCCGTAGGATCACCCGCGGGCTGCTGCACGGATGGAAAGGTTGCCAGGATCGACTGATAGACAGATGGGCTGATGCCAACCAGGTAAGGCGTGGGAACATTGTCTCCCACCGCAGCAAATGCGCTTAGTTGCACGCCTTCGTAGCTGCTGAAGAAGAAGAGCTTACCGCGAAGAATTGGACCGGAAAGCGACGCACCATACTGATTGAAGGTACTGTGGGGACGGCTAGTCAAAAATTGATTGCGCGCGTCGTAGAGATTCACCTCGTTAATCTCGTACACATCGCCATGAAAAGCATTTGTTCCACCCTTCGTGATGATATTGATGTTTCCGGCCATTGTCCCGCTGACGGAAGCGGGAGCAATGCCACGAACCATGCTGATTTCCTGGATAGCGTCATTGTTGATTGTGTTAATAATGTTTGGCTCGCCTGAAAATCCAAATGCGGGGTGCTCTACATCCTGCGTGGCATTGGTTCCGTCTACAGTCAGGTTGTAGCCCGTAGCAGGCAGGCCATTGATTACGATTCCCGATCCTGCTTCTGATCCGGCGCTACCATTGTTGCTCTGCGCCACGCCGGGAGCGGTCTGCAATAAAGTTGTCCAGTCCTGATGAGCAACCGGAAGCTCATTGAGTTGCGTGCTCGTCACCTCACCACGTATGTCGGACGTTCCCACGGAAACCAACGGCGTCTCGCTCGTCACCGTAACCGACTGGTTCGCTGACTGGACGTGCAGCATAAAGTCGATCTGAATTCCCTGATCAGCTACGATGTCGAGATCGTTTCGCTGTTCTGGTTGAAATCCTGAGTCGGTAACGCTCAGAGTGTAGCGGCCAACTGGGATGAAATAGAGAACGTATTGTCCGGTGCGGTTTGTAGTTGCAGTCTTGACCAAACCTGTAAGAGCATTCGTAAGAGCCACGTGAGCGCCCACCACAACGGCATGGCTCTGATCCGTGATTGTTCCTGTGATTGAGCCGGTTGTGCTCTGTGCCCGGCCAGCCCGTCCAAGGACCAGGGTAAGTATAAGGATCATGACAGCTTTCCATCGATTGTTCCGAAGCATACGTTTTCCTTCTCTGACTGGCTTAGGTTGCGGTGGATGATCTGTGGCAGTTCGTCTGGGGATGGTGCTCAAAGATGAATAAGCAGTTAACAAGCGGGACTTAAGCAGCCCTCTTCATCCATTGCATGGCGAAGAAACGCTGCAGGTTTCTTCTTTGAACATGAGGGAAGATTGGATGAAATGAAACGTTTGGACGGTTAAGAAACGCTCTGGAAGCGGTTAAACAGGGATTTTTTCGAAAGAACCGCGAAATGAGCGAGAACGTCAGGTTAATTGGTGCTTCAGTACGTTTACGAACGAGAAATATGCATAGGTAAGATCGGAATTATTCCTGCAAACCGATTTCCTGAAAACACTGCTCCGGGATTTCTGCTGTACGGTTCAGGTCTTCTTCTGCGATATTCAACGGCGGCGTTAGAACGCTTTCGGCTTGGAAAGAGAAACAGCGTGCGCATAGTGCCGAACATGCCGAATCGTGAGATCACCGCTTCACGATAGACTTCGCGTTCATTGACCGCTATTTGAACTGGGTGATAGCGTTTCCACTGAACCATACCAAACACCTAGCCGCGCGATAAGAGAGGATCTTCAAGCGCGAGACGACGTGGAGAGATGCCATGAATTTGCGAAGCAGTCGCGTTTTCCCGACCCTGACGTTAATTGCCGCGCTGGCACTATTTTCCGCGCTTCACGCCCGGGTCGCCGAAACTCAAGCCCAGACACGTACAGAGCCGTTAGGCGTGTTTGATGGTCATGGCGATGTCGGAACTGTGCTGCACGCCGGCGCAGCCCACTGTGATGCCGCTGCAGAAACGTACACCGTAACAGGCAGCGGCGAAAACATGTGGTTTGGCACGGACGATTTTCATTTCGTCTGGAAAAAAGTCTCCGGTGATGTGGCAATCTCAGCAGACATCGCATTTGAGGGCACTCAAGGGAACAATCACCGCAAGGCTGTATTGATGATCCGGCAGAGCCTGGATGGTAACTCACCTGCTGTGGACGTGGCACGGCATGGTGATGGGCTAACCTCGTTGCAGTTTCGGCTGGCGCCGGGTGAGGATGATCATGAAGTGCAATCAAATGCTGTGGCTCCCGAGCGCGTGCGTCTGGAGAAGCGCGGCGACTTCTTTTATGCCTTTGTCGCAGGGAAAGACGGCAAGCTGCATCCCTCCGGCGCATCCATCAAGCTGCCCTTGAGCGGCGAATTCTATGTGGGCATCGGCGTGTGCGCGCATGACAAGAACGCGACAGAGATAGCTCGCTTCTCACGGGTAAGAATCGAAGCTCTACCCGCTGTCGGTGGCACGAAACCCATTCTCTGGAGCACACTTGAAACGGTTCCTGTTGCCTCCACCGATCGCCGCGTGGCTTACGTGGCGCAGGCGCATTTCGAGGCGCCCAACTGGTCGCGCGATGGATCGTTCTTCCTGTTCAATCAAGATGGCGGCATCTACAAGCTTGCCGTCGGCGGAGATACGCCCGAGCGTATTTCCACCGGCGCTCAGGTGCAGTGCAATAACGATCACGGCATCTCGCCGGACGGCACCATGATCGCCGTCAGCGATTCGACACAATTGAAGAAATCGCAGGTCTATACGCTGCCGATTACCGGTGGCACGCCGAAGCAGATCACTCCAAATGCGCCGTCCTACTGGCATGGCTGGTCGCCAGACGGTTCGACGCTCGCCTTCACCGGCCAGCGCGGCGATAATTTCGATATTTATACGATTCCGGTTGCCGGAGGCGAAGAGAAGCGCCTCACTACTGCCCCGGGACTGGACGATGGCCCTGAGTACTCGCCCGATGGCGCGTGGATTTACTTCAACTCCGAGCGTACAGGACGCATGCAGATATGGCGCATGCATCCCGACGGCGGCAGCCAGGAGCAGGTCATCGTTAGCGAGACAAATGACTGGTTCCCGCACATCTCGCCCGACGGCAAATCCATGGTCTACGTCAGCTTTGAAAAGGGCGTGACCGGCCACCCGCCTAACAAGGATGTAACGTTGAATGTGATGACGCTGGCCGACAAAAAGGTCAAGGTGCTGGCTCATCTCTTCGGCGGACAAGGCACCATCAATGTTCCCTCATGGTCTCCCGACAGCACCAAGGTAGCTTTCGTCAGTTATGAGCTACTCACCGACGAGCCGCGCGATTGAGTCCGCGCCTTAACCTGAAAGTAAAGATAGCTACGGGTTCCGGGCACGAACATCCTGTGTTGATTGGTATAGGGAAACTCGACATTAAAAACTCTATCGTCACTGGTGTTTACCGGGATTTCCGTCAATGAAAGTTGTGTGCGTGGACAACCTGTCGAACTGGTATTGCAGAACTGTACTGTCGTTGATATCGACTACCAGCTTGTCGTCGAGCAGACGTATGACATGGCCGACGGCGCGCTACAGCACAAAATCCACCACATTTTGCGATTCGCGGGTGATTTTGGCCTTACACCATTTCTGCCAGTGATTGATTTTCATTGGTGGACGCGGTAGGAATCGAACCTACAACCTGTCGGTTAAGAGCCGAATGCTCTGCCAGTTGAGCTACGCGTCCGGGAGGGTTTTATACTTGGCCTTGCACGCCTGAGAGACGCGCTGAAAGCAGCAAAACTGCTCAGCCAACTCAATGAATATACCACAGTGCTGAGCGGATTCAAAAGCGCACGCCAAACGATTTAGAAGGTAAACGCCAGTCCTGCATTCAGGCTGCGCTGATCCTGGGCAAAGATAAGCAGCGACCCATCGTTGAGCACAAATGACCGATATCCCTGCGCCAGCAGATTCCGCGCATCCACCATGGCATCAATGCTGTGCGTATGCTCGCCGTGTATGCGATATATGGGCTGGCGCACATGCAGATTCAGAAACGGCTCTGCAGCATCGACTGCATAGGGGGCCACCTGTGTCAACGTTTGCTCCGGCTGCCAGCTATAGCTCGCACGCCAACGCGTGCCGGTACCCTCAATCGTTCCTGAAAGAGAGAGCGAATACATCTGCGTCCGTCGCGGCTTGGCTGCGCTCACCAGAGAACTCAGCGCCGTAGCTCCGTGCACACTCGAAATCACAAGCGCATCGCCATTGGCATAGCTCAGCCGCACTGAGTTGCCGCCAGGCAGCCGATGCTCTATCGTTGCCACCACGCCCGCAGTGGAGAAACCTTCCCCTGCCGTACGCATCAGTCCACTGGCCGGGTCCACAAGAGCCTGCCCGGTAAAATTCATTCGATCTGCCGACTGTGTGCTCGCTTCCAACATTGGATTGCTGATCGAGTCGGCGTACAACAAAATTTGCATACCGGACGAATCCGTACGGCGCTCCCAACCAAGCTCCTGGTGCATGCCACGCTCCACAACGAGCCTGCCGCTCGCCATTTCCACTGCTGGCAAGAACCCTGCGGTCATCGATGCGTCAGCTCCGAGAACCGGCACGGCCGTTGCCATCCGATAGCGAATCTCACTGTTGCCCCTCCGCCAGCCAACCATGGCAAACGGCATTGCAGCCAGAATCGTATTCGGTCCTCCCTGTCCAAAGCGAGCCATCACCTGTTGCGTGCCGACTTCCGCCTCAGCCGCATCGCCGAGCTGTATCCTCTCGGTGGTTCGAATAGCTGCTTCTTCCAGTCCTGTCGCAGTTCCATTGACACCCGGACCCTCAATCTCCGGATGCACCGCCACCGCGGCTACTGACTCAACCGAGCCGGCAAATCCCAAATCTTGCCGAAAGCCGAGCATCGACTCCTCACCGGCATTGGTCGTTGGGTCGAAATCCACACGCGCCAACAGTTGACGACTGCTGGAGGGTGTATCCTCTACTTCCATCGTGATTCGCTGGCCATCCTCACCAAATGTGCCTTGCTGTCCACTGGCAATCAGCCGCGCCTTTAACTTGGGGTGCGAATTCGGTCCTTCAGAGACCACCACCAATGGACCATCTTCAAGCCAGCGCAGCAGAGGACGGTTTGCCGCCGAGCGAAGCGTCCATGCCCAGTCATCCTTCTGCGTGCTCGCACTGCGCGGCTGCGCGGGGAGCCATTGCATCACTTCGTAGAGCGTATTCAAAGTGAGATTGACAACCGTAGCCGAGCGAACCCGGACATTTTCGCGTAATGATGGCAGGAAAGAGCTGCCGATAGCTTTTATCGCATATGAGCCGGGCAGCACGGAAGCAAACACGAAATGCCCTTTGCTGTTCGTATAAGCGCTGGCTACCACCGTCATATCCGGCTTGAGAAGCTGCACCTGAGCGCCGATCTGTGGCTCACCTGCCGTGTCGCGCACCGCTCCTGATACTGACGTCTGCGCTCCTACTTCGACTGAAGCCGCGCCCAGACCTGCCAGCATGAGAAACAACGCGAGATGGAGCCTGCGTACGATCACTCTTTGCATCTGTGACTGCGCGGCGTCTCTGGCGAATATGAAGTACAAGCTCAACTGCAATTCCTCCGCACGGACTGCCGGTCTGAAGCCGGATTACCGCGTTTGCGGAAGATGTGTACTACTCCACGACAAAGGGGGCCGACTGCGCAATCTCCTGTTTTGAGATTGTGTCGTTGACCTTGATGGTTACCTTGTACTTGCCTGGCTGAAGACCCGCGATTGGCAGCAACTTCTCTACCGTCAACTGGTTGCTGTGGGCACCCAGATCCTTGGACTCCATCTCTTTCTCAAAGATCACGTTATTCGTGGTCGTATCAATAATCTGGTAACTCACTTTGGCCAGGTTGTTCTTGCTCTGCTCGTCAATCCCCAGGTTGTATACCTGCATCCAGAAAGCCAGGTTCTGGTTTCGCTTGTAGCTCACCGGCGTGGCAGGGTTGACTTGTACGCGCGGGCAAATCTTCGTTCCGCCAATGACGCACGAGCCTGTGCCCACCGAGTGCGAGTCCACCGGCGTCAGGTTGTCGGAGAGAATCAGCGATGAGGTGGAAAGCTTCTCGTCGTCGAACGTCGGCACGTTGATGCCGCGTCCGTAAAGACCCACGTGATCCGGATTGTTCACGTCCTTAATCGCAATATCGATGCGATAGAGGCCGGGAAGAAGGGGCAGCGCCTGCCAGTAAATCTTCTTGTTGTCCAGCGTTTTCTCGATCAGCTCTGCCGGCTCCTGCACAGAGACCGTATCCTCAAAAGACTGTACCGTCTTGTGCGTAAGTGTGGTCACCTTGCCCAGAATGTTCACGGTCGCCGTTGAGACGCCGTCTTTTGTCACAAAGGTCAGGTCGCGGTTCCTGAGTTGCACTGTCACCGGAACCAGCACCGTGCTATCCGTTACCCGGACAAAATCCGTGCGTACATCAAACGGCAGCGGAGGTCCGGTCAGAAGGGTGTGTTCGGAGATGAACCCTTCCAGGTCCGTGAACTTGATCGGCGGAGGCGCAAAGAGCTTTGCAGCCATTTCGATGCGATCGAATTCCTTGGTATTCTGGTTGCTCGACTGCGGTCCCGTTCCCAGCGCTTCGCCGCCGCCCTTGAAACGGTCAGCTTTCTTCGCCATGCCCATCTCTTCCCACTGGGTCAGGCCCGCGCCCGGTACACGCAGCAGAGCATCCTTTTCACTGCGATCAATAGTGAAGTGGTAGTCGCCGCACTGGCAGGTATCCACAAATTCAATATCGATGTTGTCGCCAATGCCCTCGAGATAGCGGTAATGCCAGGTCTCAAAGGGGAAGGTCGAGGTCTGTCCGCCGCCTTCTTCAATCGGACGCTGGTAGGCGCCGCCGGAAGGGTGCGAATCCTTCGAATCGGGCGGGCCAAAGGCGATATAAATATGACCGCGATCAGTCTTCCATCCCGGCTTGCCTGCCGCAAAATGGTCATTGGCGTACTGAATTCGACGATAGTGCTCGTCGCGGAACTCATTCTCGGGAGAATCGGGACTCGGATTGCGCCGCTGCCAGAAAGTTTCGATGAAGGACTCGCGCTCTTCGTCGTTCGAGAGACTCTTGAAAGCCTTCCGCTCTTCGTCTGTAATGATGTAGGACACATCCTGCTCGAGCCAGGTTTTATACGCGCCCTTCAACTCCGACTTGAGGTTCTGACGGGCGGCAAGCGTTTCCTTATCACTACGCTTGCGCTTCAGCGGATCCTGATCCTGGTTCTGGTCCTGCGCTGTTCCCGCGGCAGGAGCGGGAGCGGACTGCTGTGCTGCCAGCCTGGCAACGGGAACGGCAAACAAACCGCAGAGTGCTGCGGCGGCAAACAAGGAACGGCGGCTGTACGTCATAACCTTCAAGAAAACTCCTGGATCCCCGATGCTGATTGCCTTATTCTACGGTCCGGAGGCAGCGGCGACAAGGTATTCCCCTCCCCTGACCCTGCATTTACACGGACAAATCTAGGATTAGGACGCCGCAGCGGCCGAAATGTCATATGCTCAGCGACAACAGGCCCCTGTTCCGCCCAGCCACATACGCCCCATTGCACAGGAACAAAACACTTTTCAGCAATTCCAGGGAACTTCGGACGAAGTTTTTGCGTACACTGGATTGGTAACCCCCTTGGGAGCAAAAGTCACGCATGAAGAAGATTCTTTTAATTGCCCTCATTCTGCTAGCGGTCGCCGGCGCAGTGACCTTTTACGTCATCAAGCAGCAATCCGGCTACACTAAGGTGCTCACGGCCAAGGTCGTCCGCCAGGAGCTGACCACCGTGGTTAGCGGCACCGGTCAGATCAGGCCCAAAACCTTCGTCGTTCTTGGCGCTACCGCCATGGGCCGCATCACGCACCTATACGTCAAGGAAGGCGACCACGTAAAGAAGGGTCAGCTTGTGGCCACCGTCGAGAACGTACAGCAGACGGCGCAGGTTGTCGGCCAGGAAGCAGCCATCGCGGCGGCCAAAACAGACATTAACAGTTACATCGCCGCCGAAAAGACTGCCGATGCCAACATCGAACACGCCAAGGCCGATCTTGAGCAGAAAAAGCTCGATTGGGATCGCGCCCAGGGCCTCTATAAGGCCGGCATTATGGCCAAACAGGACTACGACGCCAAAAAGGCTGCTTACGATACCGACGTCGCCACGCTCGACCAGAATATCGCGCAGCTCAATCAGGCTAAGGCGCAGACTGACTCTGCCCGCGGCCATCTCGGCACTCAGGTTGCCACGCTGCAGGCCAACAAAAACATGCTGGACCTGACGAATGCCATTGCGCCTTTTGACGGCATCGTCACCAATCAGCCCGTCCGCGAAGGCGAAACTGTGGTCGAAGGCATTCAGAACACCTCAGGCTCGACGTTCATGACCATCGCCGATATGAGCATCATCACCGCTGAAGTCAAAGTGGACGAAACCGACATTGTGAACGTCAAGATCGGCCAGCCCGCGGATGTAACCGTAGACGCAGTCCCCGGCCGCGTCTTCAAAGGCCACGTAACCCTCGTCGGCGATCAGGCCCTGCTGCGCTCTACCGGCGTCGCTACTTCGCAGTCCACCTCCGGTACCGAAGAGGCGAAGGACTTCAAGGTTGTCATCACGCTAGATCAGCCAGACGAGACCTTACGCCCCGGTCTCTCCACCACGGCTAAGATCACCACGGCACAAAAATCCGGCGTGCTCGCTCTGCCCATCCAGGCGCTCACCATCAAAACCGTTGAGCCCCCGCCATCCGGCAATGTGCAGGCCGCTACCAAACCCGCAGGCACACCTGAACCGCAGGGTGTCTACGTCGTCGATAAGGATAAGTCCGGCAATCTACGCGTACGTTTTGTCGCCGTCACCACTGGCATCACCGGCGCTACTCAGATTGAAGTGCTCTCCGGGCTGACCGAAGGCCAGGAGATCGTCATCGGTCCCTTCAAGACACTCCGCGCTCTGAAGGAAAACGCGCTCATCAAACGTGATACAGAGAAGCCGGCACCGATACCTTCCTCAACCACATAAACGGAAGAGGAACGCACCGGGTTTGATCTGCGTACGTCTTAACAGTGACAGACAACAGGTGGCAGTGGACAGAGAACGACCAGTGACAGACAGATGCGATTCTTTTACTGTCACCTGCAATCTGTCACCTGGGCACTGAGGGAAGAATGAACATGGCTCTCGACAGCGTCGGAACCGAAGAAAGCACACAACAGACCGCTCCTCCGACGGGCGACGTCATTGCCGTCGAAAACCTGTGGCGTACCTATGATATGGGCTCCGAGCAGCAGGTACATGCCCTCCGCGGCGTCAACCTCCGCATTCGTCATAACGAATACGTGGCCATCATGGGTCCTTCAGGCTCCGGAAAATCCACACTGATGAACCTCATCGGCTGCCTGGACACGCCCTCGCAGGGCAAGTACTGGCTCAACAACCAGCTTGTCAGCGATCTCGACGACGATCAGCTCGCGCGCATCCGCAACAAGGAAATCGGCTTCGTCTTCCAGACCTTCAACCTGCTGGCCCGCGCCACTTCGCTGCATAATGTCGAGCTGCCGCTCATCTACAACGGCACTCCGGCCCATGAACGCATTGAGCGTGCTAAAGCCTCCCTCGCTAGCGTCAATCTTGAAGAGCGCATGATGCATAAGCCCAACGAACTCTCAGGTGGCCAACGTCAACGCGTCGCCATCGCCCGCGCGCTCGTCAACCGCCCCTCCATCATCCTCGCCGATGAACCAACCGGCAACCTCGATTCCAAGACCGGCGTCGAGATCATGGCTCTCTTCGATGCGCTTCACGCCAAAGGCAACACCATCGTCCTCGTCACCCACGAACCCGACATTGCCGAGTACGCCCACCGCGTGGTGATGATCCGCGACGGCCAGATCTTCTCCGACACCCCAAGCAAGCGATTCCAGCAATAGCTAAACGATGTCCAAATTTGAGACAAAGCCCCGCAGCATAGTTGCGGGGCTTTTTGCGTCTGCTCTAACCCGGAATCACCCGCTTGCTCTAACGTTCTTCCCCTGCCCGCCGATGAAACACCTGTTGGCCGTTTCCCGGCCATTGGGCCCTGTTTCAGGCGTTCCATCTGTATCGGAGGCAGTCAAGTTGAGCACACAACATAACCCTATCCCGTCTCTTTCTCAGCTTCCTGCTCTTCCGCATGACTCGGAGAATGGTTTGTCGCAGAGCGCACACATGGCTGGCATCAGTTCAGCCTGGCGCAAGCTCCTTCTGCAGGCTGAAATGGCCGCGCCGCACCTCCAGATCGCCTCCGTTGAAGGCGAGCAGGGCTCAGGCAAGCAGACAGTTGCCCGTTACCTGCTCAGCCGTTCGCCGATGGCCCGGGCCGCCTTTCAGCGCCATGACGCGCGCGAATGGCTTGTCAGCGACCTGGATCCCGCAAAGCTCTCCGGCTTTCTGTATCTGGACCGCGCTGACCTGCTCACGCCTCCGGGACAAGCTCTGCTGCTCAATGTCCTCAAGGGCATTGAGAGCAGGTACCCCCAGCGCCATGCCTTTCCTGGCCATACACAACCTGGCACAGAAGACCGCTCTCCGCGCCTGCTGGTCGTCGCGTCTTCGCAGACCTCGCTTCGCCAGATGGCCGGCCAGGGCCAGTTTCTCCCCGATCTCGCCTTCCGTCTCACCGCCTGCCGCTTTGCCGTCCCACCGCTGCGAATGCGCAAAGAAGACATCGCACCCATTGCGCAAGCGCTTCTCGACCGACTCTGCGCCCGCTACCAGCAGCGTCCTGTCTCGCTCGGACCCGGCACACTCGCCCGGCTGCTCCAGCACAAC
>Ga0206824_10149_pt1 | contig 23708 bp, 15 predicted proteins | sample Alteio_BWOrgCont_82_FD_152874 | JGI IMG/M metagenome (GOLD analysis project Ga0206824, IMG submission 152874) | Enriched cells from forest soil in Barre Woods Harvard Forest LTER site, Petersham, Massachusetts, United States -... | ecosystem: Environmental > Terrestrial > Soil > Temperate forest >...
GTGAGCGCGGCAAGCGTAAGTGGGGTGGAGAAAGAACGGGCTGTCAGGTACGGGTCCATCAGCAGAAGACCAGTATTGGTAGCCGGCATGGTTAGTACAGCAGTTATGACCATGACAGAAGACCAACGGGCGCACTGCGCAGGAAAGGCCTTCGCTGTAAGTAGCCAACACGAAACCAGCAGGAAGAAGGTAGTTGCTATGTACCAGAGAAAAACTGTCCAGTCCATCGACAGGTGCAGCAGGCGCGCGGTCCAGGCCAAAACGAACCCGAAGATGGATAGACGCGCATGCGAGAAAAAAAACTCTGCAGCGTAGGGATAAAGACTCGGATTTAAGAGTTTCTTCGCGGCTGGAATGTAAATCTCGCCGTCTTCGACGCCGAGGTGATAGCCGTGAATGGCAACTGCAACTACGGTGAGCAGCCCAAGGCGCAAAACCGGCAGTGGCGGATTCGCGCCAATGGAGATGGATCTTTGATTCGTAATTGGCATTCTTGCTTGAATCTACGGGCCCAAAGCCGCGTGGAAGCATCCCCACTTTGCTGAAATTATATTCGCCTATTGCCCAACGGAAGTTCCGCACAGCATTTCTAATACTCACGGCAAAAACTTGGCAGAGACATGTTTCTCAGGGCAATTGAGACATTCGACCCCTGGCAGCCGCTTCAGCATGTGCCACAGGTGCGTTGAATGGGGACTAGAGCTTGGGCAAGCCTCTGGCCGTGAGATCCGGATTCAGGAAACATGCGAGCAAGCCAAGGCATGTGGACAAATGACGTTAGGCACAAAATGACACAGCAGACTACTAATAACGCCATGACGAGGGGCTCACGGTATAGCTTTTCAGGATTCTGCACAGGGCTATCCGGCTTAAACGAAAGATTGAAATAGACCGCCATGAGAAGCGCGATAAATGGAAAAGCGAAAACCATTTCGATGCGGTACCTCATGATGAAGGCGCCGAAAAAAAGCATGGAAGTAGCTGCATAGAAAATGGCCCAGACAAGCAGCGACTGTTCGCTATAAGCACTGAAGGATGGGCGATAGCGTATGACCGACTCGCTGCCAATCTGACGATATTCACTGAACCGTTTGAGATCCATAAAGTATGCCCCGAGCGCCCAGTAAGCGACGAGCAGAGACAGCGGCGGGATTGCGGTTGCGGTAACGATATACCAGCCTATGCAGAATCGGATCGGATTATTGATAGACTCCGACAGAACATCAACGTACGGAATATCCTTAGTCCGAATAGGCGGAATGTTATAGAGAAATCCCATGATCCACAGGCTTAGCACGCTGAAGAATAAGGAGGTGGAAACAGCGTAAGCCAGGGCCAAACCAGCCATGCCACATACAATCCACTGCACATAAGCCAGTGATACATGAACGCTGCGGCACGCTGCCGGACGCATACGTTTAATAGGATGCTGCCGATCAAAGGGCGCGTCCCGTAACTCATTGAGCACGTAATTGCTGCTCGCCACAGCGACTGCGGCTAACATGCCGAGCACGCATCGCATGAACAACGCTTTGCTGGCATGCTCTTGTGTAATGCTCATCGCAATCACAATGCCGGGCACGACGAAAATCTGCTTTACCGAGTGATCGAGACGAAAAAGCGCTACGTGAGCCGCAAAGCGTGCCCGTGAAGTGCCCGTTGGTGTGGCGATCGATATAAGCCCCATGCGACTCTCTGAGCAGTGCAGCCAGTGAAGAGGAAATTAGCGTGGCTTTTTTGCACCATAAGGTGCAGAGAAACTAGCAGGTAACATCGTTCCCTGACAATACCTAACAATACCTAGTTGATACCATTTCATGAACCCCCGGATCCCTGAATATGCTTCTTATCTAATTTAGAGACGTAGAAAAGCCGCCTTTTGGATACATATGGTTCACATTTCGGCGGCAAATATCAGAGAACTTGACGGATGCACGCAGGGCATACAATTAGAAATTCTCCGGCCAAGAGAATGACAATACGATGTAAACTCGGATGCTTTGTGCTTCGTCTATTCAACATGCAGCGATAGGAATTCAACCCTGTTTCTCAACGGGATTGTTCCAGGGGATCATGAAGAAACTACTATGGTTCATCCCGCACATGCTTGCTCTTATAGGTGCAGCTCTGGTGTGTGAACGGCCTGCTTACGCTTATGCGGACCCAGGCACAGGACTGCTTGCAATTCAAGCTGTGGGCTCAGCGCTAGTTGCGACTGGCTGGTATCTGCGGCGGAAAATTTATTCATTTCTGCATCGGGAACCAGCGAAGACTCAGAGCGAAGAAAATTCAGTTGCCACGAAAAAGGATGGTTCGCCGCTCCAGTGAACCAGAGGATCAACTTGCCCCTGCGAAATCCTTCCTGCCCAGACGAGCAAGGTGAACTGGAGTTAACCTTTCGTGATCCCGCAGGACAATTGTTGCTGACTGAGCATCATGCGCTGCGGCGCATTCGTCCTGCTGCGGTGGACGACACGCTGGCTTTTCTTGCATCTCCCCTCCGTGCAAGCCTGGAACGTAGTGGAGACCTGGTTCTCAGTGAGATAGAGGAACCCGTCACACAACCTCATGAGATTTCCGGTGAGATCTGGCTCAGGCATCCTCGTATCGACCCAATCTCTTATCCATGTGAGTGGACAGTAGCACAATGGCAGGCTGCGGCTGAGCTGACTCTGCGCATCGCAAAGCTGGCAATTAACGCAGGCTGGACGTTGAAGGATGCCACGCCATTAAATGTACTTTTTGCCGGTCCGCGTCCGGTTTTTGTGGATGTTCTGTCATTCGAGCGGCGCAACCCAAATTCGAGTACGTGGCTGGCGTATGGACAATTTGTGCGCACCTTTCTGCTGCCGTTGGTTGCAGCAAAATTTCTGAAGTGGCCCTTACAGGCGACGCTATTTTCCCGCGACGGCTATGAACCGTCAATGCTGTATAGAGCATTGCCCAGGTGGCGGCGTCTCAATCCGGATTTATTCGACGTTGTCACCCTTGCTGCCCTCTTTGAGCGTTCAAACGGCAAATTGCAAAAAGAGCGGAAGCCGCTTGCGGACGTAGACCCCGAGCTTGCAAAACATATTCTGCATAAACGCATAGACCGGCTTGGCAGGCAGATACGCCACGTCGCTGAAACCGGCAGCAAGAGCCAGTGGAGCGAGTACACACAATCGGCCAGTCACTATCAAGCCGCAGATGTAAACCAGAAGCAGGAATTTGTCAGAGGAGTACTGGAACGAAATCGCCCTGGGCATGTGCTCGATATAGGTGCGAATACAGGAACGTATTCCCGGATGGCCTCTGCAGCAGGTGCTGAGGTGGTAGCGATCGATAGCGACGAGGCAGCAATTGAAGCGCTATGGCGTGCAGCGGCCCAGAAGGAGCAGCCGATCACAGCGCTCGTGGCCAATATTGCCCGGCCAACTCCTGCGGCTGGATGGAAAAATCGAGAACAGCTTTCCTTGCTGGAACGCCTGAATGGGAAATTCGATATGGTGCTGATGCTGGCGGTCATTCACCATCTCATCTTGCGCGAGCAGTTGCCACTTGCGCATATTAGCGAGCTTTGCTCCAGCCTGACTCGCCGATGGCTGATCCTCGAATGGGTGCCTCCGTCGGACCCGATGTACCGGGAGTGGCTGCGCGGGCGCGACGAGTTATATGGGAGTCTTTCCGAAAGCGATCTTTTGAGCGCATTCTCGCCGTTCTTTCGCGTTCTTGACCGAACGGAGCTTGGCAATCGACGCGTCGTCCTCCTCTTCGAACTCAAAGACAGCGAAGCATCTCCTGGTGAAGCGAGTCCTGCATGATCAAACGGATCGCGCAGGCATGGGGATTTGCGGCCATCCTGCTCCTGCCAAACTACATTGATCTGACATCGTCGGCCGGGGATGCGCGGATGCGCTTCCCCACGCCCTTGACGAAGATTGCGCTGGCCCATCTCACGGACATGCTTATTGTGGCCGTACTCTTTGCGGGTTTAATGGCATGCCTGCGCCGCTTGTCCGGATGGCCCACATTACGATGGGTGCTAATGGCGCTGCTTCCGGTGACTCTGTTCCTGCGCAACCTGAATGTCTTTCCATTTGATATTCCAGACACAGTGATCGCTATCCTGAGTCTTCTATGGCCTGCAATTCTCATACTGCTCATACTGAAAACACCTCGCTTTGCCGTGTCGTTACGCAATTTTGGCAGCAGCCTGCTGGCCGGCTTAGCCATCTTTGCGCTGGTAACTACCTGTCAGTTGGTCCGTGTCACTCTATGGCACCCCGGCCCGCAATCCTTTGCAACCGCGATTCCTGCGCAGCCGCCCAGCAAGCCGCGCCTTGTCTGGATACTCTTCGACGAACTTGCCTATAAACCAGTCTTTGAAGCGCGCGATCCATCGCTTGCGCTGCCTAATTTGGATCGGCTTCGCCACGAGAGTACGCTCTTTACGGATATGACTCCGATCGCGTACCGCACCACTCATGCGGTGCCAAGCCTCCAACTTGGGCGCATAGTTACAGATGTTGTCTACACCGCTGAAAATCGCTACCTGGTGCAGACTGAAGACAATCCGCATTGGCATGCCTTCGACGCCAACGCGTCTCTCTTCGGCATGGCAAAGCAGCACGGTCTCACGACCGCTATCGTTGGATGGTATATCGCATATTGCCCGGTGTTTGCTGGTACTGCAACGGATTGCTATTGGAGCAACAACGATGCGCAGGATCGTGGCCCGACAATGCTCAGCGCCAGCTTTGCTGAAAATGTCTGGGTGCCTCTACGCATTATGGTTGAACAGGCGGTGTGGCCACGTCGCGCATGGGCTGACCAGGCTAAATGGAATGCGGAGGGCCACATTGCATCCGTTCAGGATTTGAGCCAGAGAGCGCTGAATACGATCGCAACCAGCAACGCAGATGTCATCTACCTGCACCTTCCCACGCCGCATCCACCCGCATTCTGGGATCGAAGAACCAAGAAATTTGCTGTCGGCGGATCGTATCTGGATTCACTCGACTACTCGGATAGGCTCCTCGGGAAGATTCTCGATCTCCTCGAAGCGCAGCCGCAATGGCACGCGACAACGCTCATCCTGCAGGGCGATCACTCCTGGCGCACCCGGATGTGGAGGCCGCTGCCGGGGTGGAGCGCAGAGGACGAACGCATCTCGCAGGGAGATCAATGGGACCCGCGCCCGGTTCTGCTGATCCACTCAGCCGGACAGAAGAGTGCAGCCACCATCGCGGAAGCAACCTCGGTCATGCACGTTCATGACGCAGTCGCAGAACAGATTCAAAGAATGGGCGAATACCAATCTAAGCTGTTTCGATAATCTTTAAGAAGCGAAATAAGATCACATTCTGAGGATGCGCGGTAAGACCAACGGCATACTCTTCTCGTCCTAAGCCGGACTCATTTGCCCGGCTTGATTTGTTCCGATGACAAAGCATTCTAAAAAGTGACCTTCCCCGTCACCACAAGGATTCGTTGCGTAACCGCAGCGCCCTGAAATGATCCATAAGGGCTTGTTGGAGGGGCCTGGACGCTGGTGATCGTACCAAAGCTACCCACTCCCAGTGTCGTGTTCGGATTGCTGAAGTTGGGATGATTGAAAATGTTATAAGCTTGCGCGCCAAGCATGAAAGCCACACCTTCCGTCTTCACAATCTGCTTGGTAAGAGTTGCGTCGGTATTCGCATAGTGTGGCCCGTCGAAGAAGTTCCTTCGCAGGTTGCCAAAGGTCGCCTGCGAAGAACCTGCATATTGCGTAGCGTCCAGGCAGGCATTCATGACGGCAGCATGAGGATTACTTCCGCATGTGTTAGTTAGATTGAAACTCGAAACCTGCGGCATCAGTGAGGTTCCCCCGATGGTTGCCAGGGCAGGAAAGCCCGCAATCAAATTGCTATTCACGACTGAAAATGGCTCGCCCGATCGATAATAAGTTTTCCCGGCAATCATCCACCCACTCACCACAGTGTTGAGAATTCGATTTCGAGTTTTGAAGGGCTCTTCGTAGACAACATCGCCCACAAGGTTGTTACGGATGTCATAATCGGCAGCGGAGTAATTCAGATTGCCAGGGCCAAGCGAAGGAGTGAGTTGTTTGGCAATTGTTCCGCTATTAAAGGGTTCCGCAGTGCCAACGCCGCCATTTGAAGCCATGTCAAGCGCGTGGCTATACGTATAGCTGATATGGCTTGTCAGGCCATTCCCCTGGTGTGTATAGGTGAACATCACACCGTTGTAATTGGAGTGCGCGTTGTTTGTATACGCATCCGCCTGGCCGAAGCTGGGGTCCGGCGGTGTGGCTGGCAGATTGCCCAGCGTTCCGAGCGATGCCCAGGTTCCGGTTGCGTTATTAAAACCACCAGTCGCGCCATTCAAAAACGGGTTTTGAATGAGTTCATTGTAGCCGTAGTTTCCTGCATATCCGACGGACACGCCGTCACTCCTGCCGAGTTGACGCTGAATCTGCAAGCTGTATTCGACATATTGAGCCTGGTGAAACGTCCCACTGAAGTAGGCGAGCAAAGAAGGTGGAGAAAACGGAATGCCTAGCGCAGTGAGCGAGTTGTTAAGCGACGTCACCGTTCCTGTCGCGAATCCGGTCGCCACTGCGCTGTTACCTGCGGCTGCGTTTGCGTACATACTCCCTGTCCCGGACGACGCGATATTGCTTGAAAGCAATGTCTCCGTATTGGTATTTGGAAAATTCTGAATGGGACCGTCAAGAAAAACAGCCGGATAGAGATCTGCAAATAGTCCTGCGCCGCCACGAATGACCGTCTTGCTGTCCAATTGATAGTTAAATCCAAACCGGGGCTGGAATTCAATTGTATCTACGCCAAAGGCATGCGCATTGGATGGATTGATTTCTGAAGCGTAAGGCTGAGTCAGCGACGCGTTCGGATTGGGGAAACCACCCTCATAAAGCGAGAAGCAATTGTCGTGGCAGAGTGGTGGTCCGGTTCGATCCACTCGAGCACCTATAGTCAATTTGAGCCGCGGTATTACCTGCCACTCGTCCTGCGCATATATGCCGATGTTGTATAGGGCCAGGTGCGCCGTCGGATTGGAGACAAAGGATTGCTGAAAGAGATTGGAATTGCAGTAGTTGGAAGCCGCAGCGCAAAGTGAGCCTTGTGCAATATCGCTTAGACTGAATACCTCCAGAAGCGGAAAGTCCGTTTCTACCTGTGCGTCGAAATCCTCGGCGTCGTCACGGCGAAAATTCGCGCCAAATTTGAAGCTGTTTTTCCCGCGCGTCCAGCTCAGATCTTCCTCGATTTGATATTGAGTTACATTCCTTCCCTGCGGAAATGCGGCTGGTACGCCCAAATTGCTAAAGCCTCCCTGCTCTGGCGTTCCACTGCCATCTGCGCCGATACCAAAGGCAGCTTCGAACGGCAACACGGCTTGAGATGCTGGAATACTCGGAGGTCCAAAGTAGGCCGTATACCAGTTAGCAGCGATAACAGCTGAGTTGATCAGGTTGGGGGTGATTACATAGCTGTCGTTAAATTGTCCTTCGTATTCAGGTTGAATAGAGACAACGTTAAACGCCGAATCCACGAAATTCGTATTTGTCGGTTGGGAGCCGCGATCCATCTTATAACGGCCGTAGATCTTATGCTTGTCGTTCAAGTTCCAGTCAACGCGCTGAGTGAATAACCACTCCACATTAAGGTTGTTTGCCTGACCATATGCACTTAAAGCACAAGGTACGTTTTGACCCAGGATGTTGGAACTCCCAGCGATACTTGTGCCGCTCAGGGAACCACATCCGCCACCAGGATTTGAGGGTGATGCGCCGCTTACTGTAGGCACCGGGGCTGCGCCAGCATACGAGGGAGCACCATTATAGAGGTTAAATATCTGGTTGTACGTCGGCACTGCGGACGTGGGCACCGTTGCAAGCGCATAGGCCTCGTACTGAGGACTGGGTAGTGAGACGAATCCACTGTTTGGCAGCACATAATGGAGGCCTTCATAGTCGGAAAAGAAGAAGACCTTATCCCGAATGATCGGACCGCCACCGTTGAGAGCCCACTCATTTGAAACCGCGTGGGGACGGGCAGTATCAGTATCATTGTTAAACCAGCCGTTGGCGTTCAACACGGTGCCGTTGTAGTCATACACCGCTTCCCCGTGAAACCGATTGCCACCGGACTTGGTGGTGTAATTCAAAATAGCGCCGGCAGCACGGCCATACTGTGAGTTATAAGCATTCTGCACAACAGTCGCATCCGCTAACTCCCCTTGGCCCAGTGTGAGGTTTGAGCTTCCTGAGTTGTTCAAATTCAAGAACGGATCCTGATTGTCAAAGCCATTCAACACAAAGAGATTTGAGATTCCCGGCAAGCCGTCCGAACTGAAGTTGCCGTACATTCCCCCGGCATTTACAACCACGCCGGGCGTAGTAAAGGCCACAGTCGTGACATCTCCCCCTGGCGCAGGTAAGTCTTGAATTTGCTGTTCAGTGAAGGTCGTCGCGAGCGCCACATTTTGTGCGTCGACTAACGGTAAATCGCTTGCCCTTACCTCTACGGTCGTACTCGTCCCAGCGGGAGTTACCTTGATGTCTGCCGTGGCCGTAGTACCGAGAATCACCGTTACTTCAACAGTGTCAGACTTCAGTTCTGCTGCCGAGGCGGTAATCCTGTACAGGCCCGGCTTCATGAGTCCAACCGTATATCGGCCCTCGGCGTTGGTGATGGCACCCACCTTGGCGCCCGTGGCTGAGTCGGTAATCACAACACTCGCTTTAGGGACGACCCCACCTGTCGAGTCGGCAACCACGCCGCTCAGAGCGCCGGTTACTGCAGTTTGGGCATGCGCGGCAGGGGAAATCAAATTCGTCGCTAAATTGAGCACTCCGAAAACACTCAACATTACGAGTGCTTTGTGCGTTTGGGAAAACCTCATTCCTTGCCTCCAAATTTGTTGCGAAATGGCAATGGCCGTTGTGAGAAGACTCTTGCTTCACTTAACGGAGTTCATATCTCAACGGGCGAGTCCGATTTTCGATCACTCGACCACGTTGATTCTGTGGCAGTCGCTTGCACGAAGCCATGCATTCCTGATGGAGGCTATCTCTAACGGGTGCCCGTTGAATGACCTAATCCGCAGGGCGATTGGAAGATGCGACGAGCCGGCTGTTTTATGCGACAGGCCGCGAAATATCAGAGGATCACAGCGACTAGAATGCAATTCATGAATCGAGATAAAGCCCTGAGTAGACGTTCCTACTGGCAATTTCAGATGATCGGATGGGGCTGCTTCTACATCACGAACATCCTGGGATCGATTCCTGAATTATGGAGCGGGAAAATAATGCTGCGGCAGGAGACAGTGCCAGTCATTGGTATGTTTCTGGGGAGCTTTGTCCTACATCCATTTTGCCGATGGCAGCTGAGGCAATCGCAGTCCTGGGTCTCTTTTGAAGCAAAAGCCGCCGCCGCTGCCGTGATCACATCAATTTTTACCGCCTGCATAACCGGGTTCCTTTTGCAAAGTTTCAATAGCACGGATTGGTTCAGTTTGGTTTCATATTGGGTGTGGTCTTCTTTTGTTCTCTTCATGTGGTGCAGTCTGTATTTCAGCATTAAGCAATGGCAGCAATCGGCAGAAGAAAAGCAGCGGCTGCTTCGTGCCGAGACGGAAGTCCGGGATGCACGACTCCTTGCATTGCGCTATCAGTTGAATCCCCATTTCTTATTCAATTCACTCAATGCTGTCTCTACCCTCATTCTGGATGGAAATGATTCCGCAGCCACCGAGATGCTGGCGCAGATAGGAGATCTTTTGCGCACAAGCCTTGATTCCGAAGTCAAAACTGAGGTGGCTCTCTCACAAGAGATTGAGTTCACCGAAAGATACCTCGCCATTGAGCAGACTCGTCTGGGAGAGCGACTCAAGTTTCAATTGAAAGTTCCAATTGAAACACGAGATGCATTGGTGCCAAGCATGCTCCTACAACCGCTTGTTGAGAACGCCGTCCTCCATGGGGTGACGCCACTGGTTGAAGGTGGATGGATTGAGATAAGTAGCGCACTGCAATCCGATCGGATACAGATTGTCATCGGGAATTCCGGAAGGCAGGGAGAAAGCAAGCCAAGAAGAAATGGAATCGGTCTCCGCAATACGGCAGAACGCCTGAAGACACTCTACGGAGCCAGTTCAAAATTCCTGCTGGAGTGGCCAGAGAGTGGGGGCTGCCAAGTCACAGTGGAACTTCCGTTCCGTAGAAATGAGAGCCCCAAAGAGGCTGCCCAATGCGTGTATTAATCGTTGATGACGAGCCTTTAGCGCGGCGCGGCGTTGTCCTTCGACTGAGGAAGTTCAAGGATGTTGAGATTGTTGGAGAGTGTGAGGACGGCTCAACCGCCGTCGAAAAAATTCTGGGATTATCACCCGATCTTGTATTCCTCGACATACAAATGCCCGGAATGGACGGCTTCGATGTACTCCGAGCGCTGCCGAGAGAGAAATTACCCGGAGTTATTTTCCTCACAGCATATGAGCGACATGCACTGCATGCGTTCGAAGTTCACGCACTGGATTATCTGCTTAAGCCAGTAAGCAATGCGCGCTTCACCGCCGCTGTTGGTCGTGCGTACAAACTTGTCGATTCGGCTTCTAAGGCGGCAATGACTGAGCGTGTCCTGGAAATGTTGGATCGAACCGCGGATAGATATGCGTCTCGGTTTACAGTTCAAACTGGATCCCGCATTCAAATTGTGAGTGCGGATGATGTCGAATGGATTGGAGCAGCTGGAGACTATGTTGATCTACACGTCAACGGTCGATCTTTCCTGCTGCGTGAGACGATGGCTTCACTCGAACAGAGACTCGATCCCGTAAAGTTTCTTCGTATACACCGCTCGCGAATCGTGCAATCAAGAGGTATCCTTGAGCTGCGATACATCGAAAAGCGTGAATTCATCGTCAAACTCGCGGACGGCTCAGAACATCGTTCGAGCCGCACCTACGCTGATCGACTTGAACGCTGGTTAGCCTCCGGACACAGTTGATAAACGGCCAGCTCGGCATCTATTTTTCTGCTTAGCACTCACAATTGTCCGGCAGTTCGACACTCTCGAGCGGCGGATCGACGTCAAAAGCGGACGCCTGGACGAATTCGAAAACCCGAGAGTCACGTCGTCGTTGAGAATGTCGTTATCTTGCACAGACATTGCGTGTATCAGCAATTCAATCCAGCCAGACATGCAAAGTGGAGCATTTATGAAGAGACTTTGTATTCTACTCATCACGGCGTTCATCGCTACCGTTGCAGCGGCTCAAAGCTCAAATACAACGAGCAGCAGAACTCCGATCCTCGTCGAATTATTTACTTCGGAAGGCTGTTCGAGTTGCCCGCCTGCAGATCGCTGGCTCCAACAACTTGAAGCAACGCAACCGGTTCCCGGCGCTGAGATCATCGTCCTAAGTGAGCACGTGGACTATTGGGATCATGATGGCTGGAAAGATCCATATTCTTTGGCTCTATCCACTGATCGGCAGAGCGGCTACGTTCGAGGCATGGGGCTCAGCACCGCATACACTCCGCAAGCGATTGCGAATGGCAAAAGTGAATTGCGGTTGAGCGAGCCGCAACAAATCAGTCAGTTGCTTCTGAAAGATGCGTCATCCTCCCAGATTCCGGTAAGCATCAGCGCCTTGAGCGTCGACGGCAGTGTGCCGGCTATTCTTCACACCCACGTCGATGTAAATGGTGGAGAGTCTAAGAAAAGCGCCGATATCTTTGCGGCTATTGCTCTCGATCATGCGAAATCTCAAGTCGCGCACGGCGAAAACGAAGGAAGAGTTCTTACACATGTGGCAGTCCTTCAAGAGCTTGTCAAGATCGGAAGGCTTCAGAAGGGAAAGACGTTCAGCGAGGACATTCAGATCAAGCTTCCTCCTAACATGGACTCCCATAACCTGAGGATGATTGTTTTCGTACAGGAGCCGGAACTGGGCAGCATACTTGGCGCGGCTCTTCAAAAAACCAGCCCGTGAGGTTAGGGAAGCGGGGCGCGAATCCGGCAAAAAGGCTGAAGAGACCACGGATGAAGTGTTGCGAGAGGCCGAAGAGGAAGCGTTGCGAAAACAAGAGCATGCCGTGATGGAACTTCTCCAGGAGAAATTACAGATGAAGGGACGCCGCTAAGGAGCGCTCAGGCAGCCTTTCATAGATCTCAGCTCAGAAACCTCTGGTGTTACGCCGTAAAAGCCTCTGCGCTGGCACCTCTGCGTCCGTTATGCTGACAGTCGATAGTTTCTCGCGGAGAATTCCATGAAGTTAGCTTCCTCGTTCGCCCTCGCGCTTTGCTTGTGCTCTACAGCGTTCGCTGCGTCCAGCATCACCACACGTCCAGACGATCCTAAGGCCGTTTATATCGATGTGCCCAACGCGCATACTGACGGTTCGTCTGAACTGCAGGCAGCCATCGACAAAGCCGAAGGCCAGGGCCACGAAGGCATCGTCTTCATTCCTGCAGGGCGCTATACGCTCGCTCATACTGTTTACGTCTGGCCCGGCGTGCGCTTGATTGGGTATGGCGCAACGAGGCCCATCTTCATCCTGCCGCCTAATACTCCTGGTTTTCAGAAAGGCATGGGTGTCATGATCATGTTCACTGGCTTGTCCCGCACCGAACCCATCCGCTCTGCTGGCCCAATCCCTTTCCCGCCGCCCGGTTCCGTGCCTCCAAACAACAATGTAGCTGATGCTAACTCCGGCACCTTCTACTCAGCGATGAGCAACATCGATTTCGAAATCGGCGACGGCAATCCTGCGGCCGTCGCCGTTCGCTTCCACGTAGCACAGCATGCCTTTCTAACGCACATGGACTTCCACATCGGCTCCGGACTGGCTGCGCTTTACCAGGTGGGCAACGAGGCCGAAGATGTGCATTTTTACGGTGGCCGGTACGGAATTCTCACGGAAAAGACCTCTCCGGCCTGGCAGTTCACGCTGATCGATTCAACCTTTGAAGGCCAGCGCGAGGCCGCAATCCGCGAGCATGAAGCTGGCCTCACACTCATTCGCGACACCTTTCGCAATACCCCTACGGCCATCGATATCGATGACGGATATCCCGATCAATTGTGGGTAAAAGACTCGCGCTTTGACAATATCGCCACTGCTGCTGTGGTCATCAGCTTGGAGCATAGCCCGCTGACCGAAATCGGATTTCAAAACGCCACCCTGAATCGCGTGCCTACTTTCGCACGGTTTCGAGACAGCGGCAAAACTGTCGCCGGCAAAGGCAATCAATACATCGTGCATGAATACAACTACGGCCTGATTCTCCCCGGCGAAGGGCAAATGGGGCAGATAGGCGAGCGCTATGATGCATCGGCTGCGGACGCCGAAGTGAGCGTTTCACCAGCCATTCGCGCACTGCCGTCAAGCACCGATTGGGTGAACGTACACACACTCGGAGTGAAAGGCGATGGCGCCACCGACGACACCACTGCGATCCAGCAGGCGATTGACGCGCACCGTGTGCTGTATTTTCCAAGCGGCCATTACATCGTGCATAGCACGCTCACACTCAAGCCCGACACAATACTCATCGGCCTTCATCCCACGCTAACGCAGATTGATCTGCTCGACGAAACTCCGGGCTATGAGGGCATTGGCGCACCGAAGCCTGTGATTCTGGCTCCGCACGGAGGCGCAAACATCTTGAGCGGCATTGGCGTGTTTACCGGGGGCACCAATCCGCGCGCTGTGGCGGTGCTTTGGAAGGCCGGCGAAGAGTCGCTTATCGACGATGTACGTTTCCTGGGTGGCCACGGCAGCGGAACCAACCCGTACAACAACAATCACACCGCTGACCCCGACCTGCGGAAGCGCTGGGACGGGCAGTATCCAAGCCTCTGGATTGCCGATGGTGGCGGCGGAACCTTTGCTGATATCTGGACGCCGAATACCTTTGCGCAGGCCGGTTTCGTGGTCTCGAACACCCAAACGCCCGGCCATGTTTACGAGCTTTCGAACGAACACCACCTGCGTAACGAGATCAAGTTGGACCATGTCGAGAACTGGGACATCGACGCGCCGCAAACCGAAGAAGAAGCGGGTGAAAGTCCCGAGGCTCTCTCACTCGAAATCAGCTATTGCCGCAATCTGACCATTGCGAATTACCACGCCTATCGCGTGACACGCTCTCGCGCACCGTTTCCCGCCGCAGTTCGCATCTATAACTCATCTGAGATTCACTTTCGCAATCTTCATGTAAACGCGGAGAGCGGTTATGCCATCTGTGACAAGAATGGCTGTGCCACGTTTCTGCGATTGAGCAAATTTCCGTATGAGAATGCAATCGAAGACGTAACGCATCATCTGGAAGTCCGTGAGCGTGAATTTGCCGCGCTCGATATTCCGGCCGATCCGCCGCAGCCTCCAGCAGTGGATGCATCCGCGGTGCTGGTAAACGGAGCAGCAGTGAAAAAGCTTGAGGACGGCTTCTTTTCGATCTCCGGAGCCACAATTGACTCGGCGGGTAAGCTCTACTTCGTAGATCACCACAACCAGAGGATTTATAGCTGGTCGGAGAAACAGGGGCTGAACATCGAGCGCGACAATCCATTGGACCCCGTCAATCTGGCCTTCGACAAATCCGGCAACCTGATTGTGTTCTCCTCGGCAGGGCCGGAGGGCACGGTCTACACATTCCGTCCCGACAGTTCCGCAGAAGACCTGACAGTACTCACTCCGCAGCCAGCAAAGCCGCATCCCAATGCGTCCGTCATCCTCCCCATCAACTGGTGGAACAACGGCGAATTTAAAGACCAGCTGAACATGGATACGATGAGATTTACAACGCTGGCCGAGATGTTTGCCGCGGATGTCACGACGCCGAAAGGACGCGAGTACGTCTCCGCTGACGGCAGCGTCTTTCTGCTCGCTGGCCGCGTCTTCCAGCAAGGTCCTGCTACAGACACTTCGGGCTGGCGGTTCAGCGACAACCTTGACACTTACGGTTTTCTCACCGCGGAGCCTGGCCAGCGCGTTTATGTTTCCAGCGAATCGGAAGACATCACGTATAGCGCTAAAGTGAACGCTGATGGCACTCTTAGTGCCCTGAAACCTTTCGCACAGCGCGGTGGCGAGAGCGTCGCCGTGGACAGCACTGGCAATGTATATATCGCCAACGGTCAGATATTTGTCTACTCACCCGAAGGCAGGCAGATAACACAGATCAATGTCCCGGAGCGCCCACTGCAATTAATCTTTGGCGGCCCTGGCCATAAGACGCTCTTCATCCTCGCGCATCATGCATTGTTCGCGGCGCAGGTGCGTTGATGTCGAAGAGCGGACTGGGCCGGTGCCTCAATGCTGTAGAAGATTTTCGCTGAGCTTGTTATGAGCTTCGGGGCGAGTCTCGCAGCAACATACCGGATTCTTTATTGCGGAGATTGCGGACTATACCGGCTTTCTCAATCAGTTTCATCTGTCCCGCCGCTTTAAGCAGCACACTAGCAAAAGCCCTTCCGCGTGGCGCGGACAAATATGAAAGTAACCGTATTTCAGCGCGCATTTTTAGCTGTGCTTTTTTGCGAAAGCAACGAGCGCGCGTCGAGAATGTGCTCGCGCATAGCCTTCCGTGCTGCTTCTGCGTCACGCGCGCGGATTGCCGTATAGATCCGCTTGTGAAAACTGAGCGGCTGATCGAGCGAAACACGGTTAGACAAATGGCTCATGCTGCTTAACACTGTGCGATGAATGCGTTTAAACAGAAGCTGGCAAATGCGATTACCACTGGCGCGAAAAATCGCATCATGGAACGCCATGTCCGCCGCGAGCCGCTCCTCCGTGTTTGAGGAGTTCTGCATCTCTGTGACTGCTGCGCGGAGCGCAAGAAGGTCTTCGGCGGTTGATCGCTCTGCAGCTCGTGCCGCGAGCTCCGGCTCAACAATCAGCCGCGTTTCGAAAAGTTCGTGATGAGATAGATCATCAAGCAGCACCAGAAAGTCGAGCGGCTCATTTAGAATCGCTTCCGCACTCGTGCTGAGGTAAGTTCCATCGCCGACGCGCTGCGTCAACACCCCCATCATCTCGAGCACCTTGAGCACCTGTCGCACTGACGCACGATTGACATGGAACTGCTTCGCCAGATCTCGCTCAGCCGGAAGTCGCGATCCAGGGCCGAGTACTCCGCTGGCAATCATGCCCTTGATCTCCGAGATCAACGAGGCAGTAACACGGTTCGTAGACGAGGAACTGCGTGGCGTGCGCAACTTAACCATGGTCACTTTGATTATGTCACCGCCCAACTTCAGATGAAATGGTTACCCAATATTCGTTAAGCCTATAGGGCGACCAATAAACCACTAACATATTTGCACCAGGCCGAAATCAATTTAGGGTTGACGTGAATATACGGATCATCGCATAATCTTCTTCTTTAATGAAAGGATGGACCAATCAATGCGTCAGCTTGTGCTTTCTGCTCCAGGGCGATTCCTCCCGCGTGAAGTAGAACCGCCTTCCCGACAGCAAGGCTGCGCACTGGTACGCATCAACCGCATAGGTGTATGTGGATCCGATTTTCACGCTTTTGCAGGACGACACCCCGCTTACACATACCCACGCGTGATTGGACACGAGCTGGCCGGAACGGTAATTAGCGCAGACGATAATGAGTACGGTATCCAGGCCGATGATCATTGCGCTATCGAGCCGTATGTGAACTGCGGCGAGTGCAGCACGTGTCGAATGGGCAGGCCAAACTGTTGTGAGCGTCTCGAAGTCCTGGGCGTTCACCGCGATGGGGGAATGCAGGAGATTCTCGCGGTTCCGTATCGACTTCTTCACCGTTCGTCCACGCTTTCTTTGGACGAGCTTGCACTTGTGGAGACACTTGGCATTGGCGCCCATGCCGTAGCACGTAGCAGAGCAAGCAAAGATGAAGCAGCATTAGTGGTAGGAGCAGGCCCTATTGGCCTTGGTACAGCGCTCTTTGCTCGTGTCGCGGGTTGCCATACCATCGTTGCGGAACCGGACCGGCTCCGGCGCGAGTTTGCGCAGCAGCAAGGATTCAATACCGTTGACTCGACAGAAAATCAGAGCGCCGACATCGTTTTCGATGCAACGGGCAATGCGAAGGTGATGGCGGAAAGTCTGTACCGGGTAGCACCGGGGGGCAAGCTAGTCTTTGTCGGCCTCACCAGCAGTCCTGTCACATTGGACGATGGCTTCTTTCACAAACGCGAAATCACACTGTTGTCCAGCCGGAACAGCGCTCACCAGTTCCCACAAATCGTGCGCATACTGGAGAGTGGCGATATCAGCGTGAAGGAATGGATTACCCATCGGCTTTCCATTTCTGAGGTCGCCGATGAATTTGCTGAATTGCCGTTGAGGCCTGGGCTGATTAAAGCCATTGTGTCGCAGGAAAATAATGCCAATGAGGAAAACCGATAATGGCCAGCCATCCTACGGCCATTCCGCTCGTGGATTTGGTTATCATTGTTGCCTATATCCTGCTGATATTAGCTGTCGGGTTGTGGTCTGCAAGGCGATCCCGAATGACGAGTCAAGTCTTTTTCCTCGCCGGTAGAAGCCTTGCATGGCCGGTTGTTGGGGCCGCGCTCTTTGCTTCAAACATATCCACGATTCACCTTGTCGGGCTAACCGCTTCCGGATACACCGATGGTCTTGTTTGGGGCAACTTTGAATGGATGGCGTCGTTCACGCTCGTCCTTCTCTCGTTAATCTTTGCCCCCTTCTACTTTCGTAGTCGCATTGGAACTTTGCCGGAGTTTCTTGAGCGACGCTACTCGCCTGCTTCGCGCTCCATTCTTGCCCTTATGGCGATACTTGCCGCTCTGTTCATTCATATAGGGATGAGTCTCTACGCCGGAGCGGTTGTCTTCCATCAGTTCTTTAATCTGCCCGTTGAGCTTTCAGTGTTGCTGATTGCGGTAATTATCTCCATCTACACTATCGTAGGCGGATTGAAAGCCGTGGTAGTAACGGAAACGCTCAATACCTGCGTGTTGCTCTTCGGAATTTGCCTTATCACTTTCTTTGCCATTCGCGCTCTACCCGCACATGGCATTCATTCACTTGCTGAATTTCGCGCTGCAACGCGGCCCAACCAGCTTCATGTTCTGCAAACGCACAGCGCCATCGGGTTGAATTGGTACGCCGTTTTTCTCGGTTATCCCATCCTCGGTATCTGGTACTGGTGTACAGACCAGACGATTGTGCAGCGAGTTCTCGGCGCGCGTTCCGAGCGCGACGCACAGTTGGGACCTATCTTTGCCGGGTACCTCAAGTTTCTTCCCATGTTCCTGCTTCTCCTTCCAGGAGTTATCGCTTACGTCCTCTTTAAGGACCGCATTGGCTCCGATGCAAACGCCACCCTCCCCGTATTGATTGAGCAGCTTATTCCTGCAGGTCTTCGGGGTGTAATCAGCGCGGCCGTGCTTGCGGCATTGATGAGCGCCGTTTCTGCTGCGTTAAACAGCTCCGGCACGTTGCTGGCAGTCGATCTCGTCAAACGTTTGCGTCCATCGCTTTCGGACGCGCATGTCGTACTCACAGGGCGTATCAGCTCCGCTGTTGTAATGCTTCTTGCGATTTTATGGTCAACTCAAGGCGCCCGCTTCTCCAGCATCTTTGCCGCCATCAATATCATTGCCTCAGATCTCGCCCCACCCATCACAACTGTCTTCCTCTTCGGAGTCTTCTGGAAACGCGGTACATATCAAGCGTCAATTGCCACACTCATTGGCGGCCTTGCAATGGGGGTCGCTGCATTTGTTGTCGATCTTCCTGTGATCGGCAGCACTCGTTTATTGAGTGATCAGCTCGGCATCAGTTTTCTTATGCAGGCCTGGTGGATGTTCTGCTTGTGCAGTCTCATCTATATCGGCATCAGTCTCGCGACTCCACCGCCACGTCCCGAGGCCATTGAAGGACTTACATGGCCCAATCCCATCGCGGCACTCACGCGCGAACCGCTCCGAAATGCCAGTGATCCTCGCATCATGGCAGCCGTTCTCCTCAGTGTTCTTATCGCAATGTACGCCATCTTTCATTGAGGCCCTATGAAGAAAAATCCGCTTGGGTCCACAGGCATCTCAGTTTCTGCTATTGGCTTTGGGGCCTCTTCACTCGGTGGCGGAGTTTTTGGCCCAGTCGAAGAAGCCGATGCCATTGCAGCCGTACACGCGGCTCTGGAATGCGGTATCACGCTCTTCGACGTTTCTCCGTTTTATGGGTATACCCGTGCAGAAAGCGTGCTTGGAAAAGCCCTCAAGGGCATCCCGCGCGACCGCTTTGTGCTGTCTACCAAAGTGGGCCGTTACGGAGATGACTCTTTCGATTTCAGTCCAGAGCGTGTGCGCAGAAGCATTGACGAGAGCCTTATGCGCCTTGGCCTGGATCATGTTGATCTGCTGCACGTGCACGACGTCGAGTACGGAGACCTTCCCAGTATCGCCGAACAGACAATTCCGGAGTTGCATCGGATTGCTATGGCCGGCAAGGCGAGATTGATCGGCGTGACTGGCTACCCCCTCGCGGCTTTGCGCACGCTGACGCGTTCGGCTCATGTGGACTGCTTGCTTTCATACAATCACTGCGCGCTCAACGATACCACTCTACTCAATCTGCTGCCAGAATGGACAGAAGCTGGGATTGGAGTCATCAGTGCGGGAGCGCTCTCCCAGGGCCTGCTTGCGGATACGGTGCTGCCGCCCTGGCATCCCGCTCCTCCACATGTCCGCATAGCCTGTGCAAATGCAATTGATTTTATTCGCTCGCAGGGAGCAGACCCTGCAACTCTTGCAATTCAGTTTGCAACCGCACAAACTGGAATTGCCTCGACTCTGATAGGAATTACAAATGCCCGTCAGGTTGTGTCTGCCGTAAACGCAATTGAAACTCCGATGGACGACCAACTGCTTCATGAGACGCTACGCATCCTGGAACCAATTCACAACCACACTTGGCAAACAGGCCGCGCGGAGAACAATTAGAGCAACATATGCAGTATCCGATCCGATTTTGCTGATCTCTCATCCATAGTTCTCAGGCAACGGCAAGAGAATTGACAGCGCTTCCGCAGAAGAATAAAGTTCTTCTTTCTTACCCGCAATGCAAAGTGAGAAATAAGATTCCATTGAACCCCAATAGCTTCAGGACCATCGTTCTAGACATCCACTTTCTCGTCCCAGCTGTAGTTCTTCTGCTGGGCATTCTGCTGCTCGTCATTTTGAGTTAAACGGAGCATCACCCTATGAGCCCAACCTCTGGCCATCATCAAGAGATCCGTCTACATTGGCTCGGCATTTGCTGCGCACTTGTCGCAGGAGCATGGCTTGGCGCCGCGGAAGCACCAACGAAACTCGTCACAATTGGCCTGTCTCCGTTCGCCATATCTCTCTGCATGGTGACGGGAGTCTTCGTTGCACGCTGGACCTTTCCGACGCTGCTTAAAGGCACCAGTTATATCTTTCAAGACCTGAGCCGCCGACGTCACTTGATTATTTGGGCGCTGCTTGCCGGGGCTCTCTGGGCTGTCGCGAATACTCTTACCGTGATCGCCATCCGTGACGTCGGCCTCTCGATTGCATTCCCTCTCTGGAACGCCAATGCATTAGTAGGCATCATCTGGGGGCGCGTCCTTTTCGGCGAGCTCAAGGGTGCTAGCGTAAGCATGCTTATTCGTGTCATCTTCGGAGCGCTTGCCATTGTGCTCTCAGCCGTGTTGCTCGGCTTTAGCAGCACGCATGCCCCATCAGTCACCGGCGGCCACGCAAGCCGCGGTATCCTCGCAGCACTCGGTGCGTGCGTCCTATGGGGAACGATGTATATACCCTATCGCAAGGCATACATCAGCGGCTTAAACCCGCTTTCATTTGTCACAGCCTTTACCTTAGGAGAGCTCGCAACTGTGGCTACTCTTGCCATAGCTCTGGGCGGCGGCGTGCATGCACTGTCTACAGAGCTGCACGGCGCACGGCATCTTCTTTTCTGGCTCTTTCTGGGCGGATTTGCTTGGGTAATCGGAGATCTCTTCCAGCAGTTCGCAGCCAAGTACCTTGGCATTGGCCGCGGTATTCCACTCGCCAACACCAATCAGTTATGGGGCTTAGCATGGGCAGCTCTTGTCTTCCAGGAACTAAAGCATGCTACTCCGGCCCAGATGTTCCTCGTCATTGGCGGCTCACTGGGCATGATTCTCGGAACAATGCTCCTTGCTTCCGCAGTTGCTTCCACACAGGAAAATACCTCACGAAATGAAGCGATCTTTCGCGAATGCACGCGATATAACCTGGACTACCTTGAAACCCTCAGCGCTATGAGCGGCACATCACATGACCATCCTGGCATGAACAGGCGCTGGTGGGATCTGGCGATCATGCTCGCCGCCCTCGGATTTTTTGTGTACTTTGGCCGATCAGCAGCCATCCCGACAGTCGCAATGAATCATTTGTGGCTTATCATCCTAAGTGTGCTCTTGCTTGTCATCTTGCTGGTTGGGACATGGCGGCTGAAGCGAGACACAAATTTCAGCTGACGGAATATCGTCCTCGTTAAAAGAGCGCATGAAAATTGTAATCGTCAAGATACTGGAAATATCTGTAAATAAGCACTTTCGTTACCGCTAATGAAAAACCCGGAAGGAGACACATGCCAACCGTAAATACTTACGATACTCCGCTTGGTGCCGACATGGAGCAGTGGGACGAATTCCTCAAGGGACGCTATAAGCAGGGCAAGTCCAAAGAAGAGTTTCGCCAATACGATGCACAGGCAAACCCCGGCGTGGCCCGCTTTTATTTGCAGAATCATGAGAACCAAAGCTTCGATTACGTGATCGCCAAAGAAAAGGACTACTTTGGCCTAAACAAAGGACAAAAATCCATCTGGGAAGCCGCGGAATTTCTCAATACACTGATTGATGACAGCGACCCCGACACCGATTTGACTCAGATCGAACACCTGCTGCAAACCTCGGAAGCCATTCGCGCCGACGGCCATCCACGCTGGTTCGTTCTGACAGGTTTCGTGCATGACCTGGGCAAAGTCCTTTGCCTGTGGGGAGAGCCGCAATGGGGTGTTGTAGGAGACACGTTTCCCGTGGGCTGTGCTTTCTCAGAAGATATTGTCTTTCCTGAATACTTCAAGAACAACCCGGACCTTCATCATCCGGTCTACTCAACTCGATACGGCATCTACGAGCCCAACTGCGGCCTCGACAATGTTCACATGTCCTTCGGACACGACGGCTACATCTACGAAGTCATGAAGAATTACCTTCCGCAGGAAGCGCTCTATATGCTTCGCTATCACTCCTTTTATCCTGCACATAAACACGGAGCCTACAGCTATCTGATGAATGAGCAGGACCGTGAAATGTTTCGTTGGGTGAACGAGTTCAACAAGTATGACCTCTACTCCAAGGGGCATACCAAGCCGAACCTGAAAGAGCTCAAACTCTATTACGACGACCTGTTCGCCGAGTTCTTCCCAGCAACCATCGCTTGGTAAGTAAGAAACAACTGAGATGAAACAGTGTGTATTGCCCGGCTTCCTTGTATCTCTGTTGACGCTCTTTGCTGTGTCTCCGGCTTACGCACAAAAACTTGTCACCCCTGGTTACCTCTTTAACTCCGACCCAACATGTCGTGAGATGAACGGACAACTTTATCTTTTCACAACGCAAGACCCGTTCACAGTGAATTTTGAAATCCCGAATGCCTTCTACAAAGGGATGTACGCGTACCACGCGTTAACCACCACAGACTTCGACAACTGGGTCGATCATGGCTCGATCCTCACTGGCCGGGATGTAAGTTGGAACGGCGGGGATGCGTTGTGGGACGGAGACGCAGGCATACCTGGCGCATTTGGTTATTATGCTTACGCGCCCTTCCGAATAAATTCCGCAAACGAAAACAATTATGGCACCTATGACATCGGTGTCTTTACTTCAGCAAGTCCCTTTGGCCCATACAAGGATGTTTATAACGCCCCCATGAAGATGGCTGACGGTAAACCGCTGGAGGGCTTAAGCCCATCAGTCGTTCGTGATGAGAATGATATTGCTTATCTAATCTGGGGTTCAGGCGATACGACGAAACATGAAGTCATGCTGGCCCGACTAAAGCCGAACATGGCCCAACTTGCCGAAGCTCCTCACAAATTGGAAGTTCCCACGGCAGACTCCTGTGGCAATCTTGAATACTTTGAAAGCCCTGTCCTCTTTCATTTCGGAACTACCTGGTATCTGACCTGGGTTGCATACAAAGACGACAAAGGACCGCACTGTGACGCCAGGGGCTCTTATGTAAACTATGCGACGTCAAGCAGTCTGCTTGGACCCTTCAGCGGGCCTGTTCATCATCTCGTCTATCCTGCCGGCAATGGTGAAGAGTCTGTGCAGCAAGGCATTTGCGCCTATCGTGGACACACATATCTCGCGTATCACGTTCCTTATGAAAATGTTATTGGAGAAAGCGACCATCATCGCCAGGTAGCCATCACAGAACTAGCCATCCTGCCTGACGGCACGCTCAATCCGATCTATCCCGGCCGCGACAATGGGGCAGGCACGCCTGGAGTAACGCACTTGACGCTTGACGCTTTTGCGCCACGTCGCGAAGCTGCGGAGTTTCACCTGCGCGTGAACGCAGAAGGCGAGCCCGGACTGCATGGTGAGTACCAGATGAAAATGGGAGACGGCGGC
>Ga0206824_10068_pt1 | contig 23690 bp, 23 predicted proteins | sample Alteio_BWOrgCont_82_FD_152874 | JGI IMG/M metagenome (GOLD analysis project Ga0206824, IMG submission 152874) | Enriched cells from forest soil in Barre Woods Harvard Forest LTER site, Petersham, Massachusetts, United States -... | ecosystem: Environmental > Terrestrial > Soil > Temperate forest >...
TTTGATTTGCAGGATTTGGATATACTATAAAGTCTCCTCCGGTTTTAGCTATTTCATTAACTGAGGTGGGAACTGTATTTTGGTCGTATACTGCAAACGGACTCATAGAAGTTACATTGGCTCTTGTTACGCTATAAAGCCCTCCAGAGAAATTGGCTGCCATGCTGTCACCAATATCATCCCAAGCTGATGCTGTAAAATGAGAGATATAATCGTTGGCATGTTCAAATCCATTTACTTCAGCAGAAGAAGCCCAGGATAATGTCATATTGGCATTCAGACCAGCGCCTATATTGTTTTGGAATAACCAGGTAGCATTAACCATAGGTTCGAAAGAAGAAATCCGAACTCCGGTGGTACCTTGAGAATATACTCCTGTAGAAGCATTTACTCCAATGGTGCCGGTTCCGGAACCGGAATTCAACACTATTTGAGCAGGCAGGTAATCTCCTATGGTGTCGCCCACTTCAAAAGTAGTGGTGTGACTAACCATTGCACTCATTGTGAGCCATCCGTTTAAACCTGTAATTACATAAGCACTACTGCTTGCGCCTGAAATAGAGCCTGAGGCACCTATTGTCAGGTTGCTGTTTTCTAAGTGCAGGTGTCCGTTTGTGAAATTCAGGGTTCCACTAACTACCGCATTAGAGCCTATTCTTAAAGAGCCTGTTCCACTTACATTTACATTTAGGTTGTTTACAGTATCACCTGTTGAATAGAACATAAGCCAACCTGTGGTGTTTGTTGCTGTATTAACAGTGATATCAGAACTTGCAGTTGATTGAATCACTCCTGTTCCTGATGCTGTAATATCACCGTTAATAGCGAGACTGTTTCCGTTAAGAATAAGTCTGCCGCTTACCAAATCAAGTGTATCAATATTCAGGGCATATCCTAATGTTACATGATTATTAATACTTCCCAAATCAACAGTTAGTCTGCCAAGCGCTTCTGTTCCGATAACCCGTATATGGCCTGTAACAGAACTGGTAGAATTGAAAATTAAAAGGGTTCTGCTGTCTGTTGCAATTGACCCTGTGCCGGCTACATCTCCGGTAAGTGTAAAGGTTTCTCCCTGAACACCAAGGATACCGCTACCGGTAAGCTGAAGGTTTCCATTTACAGTAAGTGCAGAACCTATCCTAACAGAATCACCTGAACCAACATTTACAGTGAAATTATTCAGGTTTTGTCCACCTGCTGTAAACATAATAACAGTCGAATCTAATCCATAGGAACTATTAATAGTAAGGTTAGATGATGCAGTACCAGATAACATTACACTTCCGGATAGTTCTCCGTTAACAGTAAGATTATAGTTGTTCAGCATTAATGTACCGCTGATAAAATGCAGGGAATCATTAATTACAGCATTAGCGCCTAATGTTACGCTATTTCCACCCGATACATTGATAGTTGCATTTTGTAATCCCGAACCGCTTAATTCCAGCCCGGCAGTTGTAGAAGCGCTAATATAATTTACACTGTAATGAGAAGAAAGGTTAAGTGTTCCGGCACCTGCCAAAATAGCGCCTCCGGATACTGTAATTTCGGAGTTGCTGCCCATTTGTAATGTACCGCCTAAAGGTATACTAATCGCGCTTGTTAGAACAAGTTCGTCGCTAACTGTTATTTGAGCTGTTGATGCTAAACTGGAAATAGAGTTAACAAGGGTATCTACTATAAGGGAGCCTGAGAAATTAAAAGTGCCTGATGATCCCAATACCAACCCATTAGCATTAATAGTGCCTGCACCACTTATTGTGCCAAGCACAACGTCTAATGTAATGTTGGGGTTTGCACTAAGTGTTCCAATTACATCTATAGAAGCTCCGGCGGTAACAGTTACATTTGCGTCCATAGTCACATCCACTCCGGAATTAATAGTCACGTACTGAAGTGCAGTAAGCGTATAGGGTGGCACTATTCCACTGGACCAAGTTGCTGAACTACTCCAGTTACCAGAAGCTATTGCTGTGTAGGTTTGTCCATAGGACATTGCACAGACCAGTAGAAAGAATGCCGTAAGCAAACTTGTTTTTACCGGATTTTGTATGTACTTTTTCATGTTGTTGATTTTTTTAATTGTTATTATTTAGATTCAGAAGCAAAATTATAGTACCTTAATTCGGAATATTCTACATTTCGTTGAACAGAAGTTTTTTGCATTCGAAATTATTTTTTTTCAGGTCAAACAACTATTCCTTTGATTTCAGTGACTAAAAGGCTAAAAAATATTAGCTGTTCTATACTTATGAAGTAGAATTACAAAAAAAACCTTATTTTCATCCGAAGAATATACTCCTTTAAAGTCATAATTGAAGGCGTTAAGCGAAAAAATATAAATCTATTATAAACCTGTAATAACTTTACCTACATGCAAGGGTTATGTGTATAGAAGTTGGATATAATGTTTTTTGGTGGATGACGACAGACTGTTTCCTATCCTTAAAATGGGGATATTTGTCATTATCTTTATTGTATGTTGGTATTATATTGCATTCTACGCATCCGTGTTTAAATTCACACTGAAAATACAGGGTTTTAACCCATATTACAATATGTTCATCGAAAAGATCAAGAATTATAGATAAAGGCTTTGTAACTTTATATAAAAAAGAAAAGCTATGGAAACACAAAGTGGATATTCAGTTTTTTTGGTGGATGATGATAAGATGTTTCTTACATCCTTAAAAAACAATTTGCAACAACAATTCGGTTCGGCATTGAAAATTTCTGAATTTGCTACCGGTGAAGAATGCCTTCATAATATGGAGGCACATGTAGAGGCGAAAAACCCTCCTGATATTGTTATTCTTGATTATTACTTAAATGATGATGAGCACCCTAATGCCCTAGATGGCATGAAAGTATTAAGGGAAATAAGAACTATCTCAAAAGATATTGTAGTAATAATGCTTTCGGGCCAAGACAAATTACAAGTAGCCATAGATTCAGTAAAAAATGGAGCCTATGAATATATTGCCAAAAGCGAAAGTGCATTTGTGCGCATACAAAACACACTGAAAAATGCGATTGAAAATATAAAATCGTCAAGAGAAAACAATAAATATTTCAAACTGAATATTACTATGGCAGTGGTAATACTTACAATAATCCTACTTGATGTTATTTGGTATTACAGCAGTCATTACTCGTTCTAATGAACCTTTTCGTGCCTTAAAAAAAAGGAGGAAAATAAAATGAAAATATTAATTGTAGATGATGAGGAAATGACGCTACTTGCACTAGCTAAAAAGCTGAGAGAAAAAAAGTATGAAGTAATTACCTCATCCGATGGTGTAGAAGCGCTTAAAATAATTACAGATGAAAAAATAGATTTGATTATTAGTGATATTATGATGCCATGCATTTCGGGCTTTACACTATTAACCATGTTAAAAAATTTCTACTTCAGTAAAATTCCTTTGATTTTAATGTCAAGCTATGGAGAAAAAAGCTTTGTTGACAAATCGTATAGTCTGGGCGCTCACACCTTTGTTTCTAAGCCCATAGACTATGAAGAGTTATTTAAGAAGATAGAAGATATTACTTCAGATGCCGCCTATGCCAGGACGAAATAAAGGTATGGCTTCTATTTTCCCCAGGCTTCAGGATTCTTACGCCATTCTTCCAAGGTTTTCAAATCCTTTTCGGAGATGTAGTTTGTTTCAGCTGCTCTTTCTATAAGGGTAGAAAAATCGCAAAGTGAAACAGAAATTAGTTTTGCCTTTTTAAAGTTCTCGTCTGCAACCTTTAATTTATAATTGAATATGGATGCAACTCCTTTTACCACACATTTCTCTTTTTTCAAGGCATCAACAGCTTTAATTATGCTACCTCCGGTAGATATGAGGTCTTCAATAACTACGACTGTTTGCCCTGCCTGAATTTCTCCTTCAATGAGGTTACCTGCCCCATGCTTTTTAAGTTCGCTGCGAACATATACGAATGACAAGCCTAAATCCTGAGCTATTAATACACCATGGGGAATACCAGCGGTGGCAACCCCTGCAATAACATCAGGCTTTCCAAACTCCTCGGTTATGGCAGAAACAAACTGCTGACGCAAGTATGTCCTTATCTTAGGATTGGAAAGTGTCTTACGGTTATCGCAGTATATTGGCGATTTTATTCCCGATGCCCAAGTGAATGGTTTGTCGGGGCTAAGCATAACCGCTTTGATTTGAAGTAAAAAATCGGCAACTTTGCGAGCTGAATCCCTATTTTGAATCATGGTGCAAATGTATAAAGTTTATTATAACGACAGAGTTATTCTGTTTGGAAATATTAAGAAGTCTACTTCTAAAGGTAAGGGTATTGAGATATATTCCTATCCTACAGATCGTATAGTAACTATATGGAAGCGATTTAAAAAGAACGGAAAAATAAAAAAGGCCTATATCCATGGAGATGCAAAAAAAATTCTGAAAGAACTAGTTAATCAATTTAATTTGGTAAAAGCAGCAGGAGGACTTGTGAAAAACCAATCGAGAGAATATCTTTTAATATTCCGCAATAAAAAATGGGACTTGCCAAAAGGCAAACTTGAAAAAAGGGAACGACACAAAAATGCTGCCGTACGAGAAGTAGAAGAAGAATGTGGTATTAAAGGCCTTAAAATAATTTGTCCTTTGCAAGAGTCTTTTCATATATATAAATTAGAAGGGAAATTAAATATTAAACAAACCCAGTGGTTTGAAATGTCGTATTCGGGAGACAAAGTGACAAAACCCCAAAAAGAAGAAGGTATTGCTAAAGCAGTTTGGGTAAAAAAGAAGGATATAACAAAATTGAAAAAGAATATGTACCCCTCTATTATAGATATCCTTACCAATAAAAAAATACTCTCTCGTAAGTGAGTATTAATTCATAGCTTTGCATTCTAAACTATTTATCATGAAAACATTATTTGCAGCTATTTTATTCAGTGCTTTCAGCTTGGGAGCATGTGCACAAACTACCACCCAAACCACCACTAAAAAAACAACTACTATTACTAAAACAACAGACAGTTATCGTTGCCCTGTATGCGGAAGTACTTCTGCTAAGGCAGGTAGTTGCACTAAAGATAAAACAAGCCTTGTAAAGGTTGGGGATTATTATTGCCCTGAGTGCTACATGACCAGCGCAAAAGCAGGTAAATGCAGCATGTGCGGAGTAGATATGAAAAAGATGGAAGCTTCTACGGCTTCTACATCTAAGAAATAAATTCTACTAATTTTTATTCAGGTATTCCTTTATCAGGTTAGCATTTTTATTGCCAACTACTTTAGCCACTTCAGCTTGTTCAGCTTTGCGGATACGTTCCATGGAGCCAAAGTGACTTAGTAATTTTTGCGTTGTCTTTCCCCCAACTCCTTTAATATCTGTAAGCGCAGACTTAATGGCTTCTTTGCTTCGCCTTTGCCTGTGATGAGTAATGCCAAACCTGTGCGCTTCATCCCTTATTTGTTGAATTATCTTTAAAGTTTGTGAACGCCTATCTAAATACAAGGGTATTGAATCTCCCGGGAAATAGATTTCCTCCAATCTTTTAGCAATGCCTATCATAGCTACTTTATTTTCCAATCCTAACTTCTCTAAACTCTGCATAGCAGAACTAAGTTGACCCTTACCTCCGTCTATAACTATAAGTTGTGGTAGTGATTCTTTTTCCTCTATCACTCGTTTGTACCTGCGATAAATTACTTCTTCCATAGAGGCAAAGTCATCAGGACCTTGAACGGTACGTATATTAAAATGCCGATAATCTCTTTTGCTTGGCTTGCCATCCTTAAATACAGTCATTGCAGCTACCGGAAAGGCACCCTGTATGTTTGAATTATCAAAACATTCAATATGTACGGGAAGTTCTTTTAACCGCAAATCTTTCTTCATTTGCTCCAGCAGAGTTTCAGTGCGTGTTTTGGGAGACTTTAAGCTTTCTTGCATCTCCTTTTCTTTGATATAATAACGCAGATTATTTTCAGAAAGCTCTAAAAGTCTTTTTTTATCACCCTTTTGTGGAACAAAAAAAGCCGCATCAGGAATCTCTGCATCCGTACTAAATGGAATAACTATTTCAGGCGAAGTGCTCTCAAAGCGTTGCCTTAACTCGGCAATACCCAATAATAATAACTCTTCCGCCGATTCATCCAATTTCTTACTTAGCTCTATAGTATGCGACTGAACTATGGCTCCATTCATTATTTTTAAATAATTCACGTACCCGCTTTTTTCATCGGTAATCACGCTAAATACATCCACATTATCAATAGTAGGGCTTACCACCATTGATTTGCTTTGGTAGCGTTCAAGCATATCCATTCTTTCTTTTAACTCCTGAGCTTTTTCAAATTCTAAATTAGCAGCATGTTTTTCAATTTCATCTTTCAGAAAGCGAATTGAACCTTGAATATTTCCTTTAACTATTTGCCTGATATGTGTTATTGAATTATCATAATCCTCCTTAGTCTGTAATGCTTCACAAGGAGCTTTACAATTACCGATATGATATTCGAGACATTTCTTAAATTTCTTTTTTTCTATATTTTTCTCTGTAAGATTCAGGTTACATGTACGCAAAGGATAAAGCCTGCGGACTAATTCAAGCATAGCATACATAACCTTTACTGAGGCATAGGGACCAAAATATTCGGAACCATCCTTTATAATTTTACGGGTAGAAAAAATACGGGGGTAAGGTTCCATTTTTATACAAATCCAGGGATAGGTTTTATCATCCTTTAGCATTACATTGTAACGGGGTTGATGCTTTTTAATAAGGCTATTTTCCAGTAATAGCGCATCCCATTCTGTTTTTACAACAATATAATTAATGCGCTCAATCCTCCTTACCAACATATACAACTTGCCGGAGTCGTGATTCTTTTGAAAATAAGAAGAAACCCTTTTTTTTAGGTTTTTGGCTTTACCCACATACAGTATCTCTCCTTCTTTATCATAGTATTGATAAACACCGGGGGAATCGGGCAACGAACTAATAGTGGCTTTAAGGGTTTCTTTGATTTCCATTATTTACAAAAATAAGCAAATTTATAGGGGCATTCTCGTGCAGAATAGTTTGAAATCCTACTTTTGCGAACCGATAATCGGAGAGATGGCAGAGTGGTCGAATGCGACAGTCTCGAAAACTGCTGTACCTTCACGGGTACCGGGGGTTCGAATCCCTCTCTCTCCGCAATTTTTTATCCCATCCTTTCAACCCCTTTAAACATAAGGGGTTTTTTCTTAGAAATGTTTCACCTTGTTTCACCCAATATGATATTTTGCTTATATTTGTTTCACCTATGTTTCACCAAACCTAAAAATGTTTCACCTATGGAAAACAACCCATCGCTTCGCTTCTATCTCAATAAGGAAAAGGCAAGGGGCAATAAACAGCCCTTATATTTCAGAATTACCTTAAACCGTAAGAAAGTTGAGATAAGTACAAAATACCTTCTTGAGTCAAAAGAATGGAATGAATCGTCTCAAAACACACGCAAGAATGGGGAAATAAACCAAGACCTTATTTCCATGAAGGATACAGTATATGATATTGTAAAAACACTTGAAAAAGGTAATAAACAGGTAACGGTTCAAATAATTAAAGCCCTCCTTACCGGAAAGAGTAAGTTTAATACCGGATTAATCGAATCATTTGACAGATACCTGAATAGATTAGCAACAGTTGGGGAAGTCTCAAAAGAAACAATATTACATTTTGGTGTCACTAAAAAACACCTGTTAAACTTTTTAAAGGAAAAGAAAATGACTGATTTTCCTATAGAAAGAATTGATTATAATTTTATTTCCGACTTTGATTTGTTTCTATGCAAAACACAGGTTAATCATGGTACAAACACCATGGTTCAAAACACCCGGAATAAACATCATACCAGAGTTAGGACTATTCTAATCCGAGCAATCCGTGAAGGATTTATCACCAAAAATCCATATATGGATTTTAAACTAAAAAAAATACCGGCAAATAGGGCATTTTTAACGGAAGAAGAGCTTCAGCTTATTACAGAACATACTCTTGGCGGGAACGAGAGCTTGATAAAAGTGCGGGATATTTTTATTTTTAGCTGCTATACTGCATTGAGGTTTGAGGATGCACAAAATCTTTCTATGGATAACATTTCAAAAGACATGAAAGGGAAGTTTACTTTAAGAATAAAACAAGAAAAAACAGATGAAAATATAGCTATTCCCCTGTTACCGCCTGCGTTGTCAATAATAAAGAAATACGAGAGTGCCCCAGAAAGGCTGGTGCAGGGCAAAGTATTACCTAAATTTTCTAATCAAAAGGTTAATGCTTATCTAAAAGTCATTGCCGAGCTTACAGACCTAAAAAAGAATCTGACACATCATGTGGCCAGACATACTTGCGCCACAACTATTTTACTGAGTAATGAAGTACCTATGGAAGCTGTAAGCAAATGGTTGGGGCATACAGACATCAAAACCACTCAGATTTACGGGAAGATAACTAATGATTACCTGCAAAAGCAAGCAACTGAAAAACTTGAACCGTTATTTAATAAACATTAAACCGTCAAAAAAACATGAAATTCGTTAAGCATATTTATGATATTGACCTTATTGAAACATATAAGGAATTATGCAAACTTATTGATAAAGGAAATAATTTGACAATACAAATTAGTAAGGAGGAATATAAAAAACGTCTAAAGGAAGGGATTGAAAATTACTGTAGTCAAAAAAATATTCAATTAAATGATAAACTAACTTTTCCGTTACAGGTTTTAGTTCCATATTCTGAACCATATTTAAATTCGCATAGGGGTAATATGAAAATTATTACTCCAAATTTGAGCGAAGGCTTGTATATTTATAAATTATATAGTGGCAATACAATATTAAAGGTAGGGAAGATAATTATTATAAGATAAATAAATTGAAAACGAAAAGGATAATACTATTTATATGTTTTCCTTTTGTATTTATTGCTGCAAAGGCACAAATAAATAATGTTTTAAATTATAGTTTCGAACAGCAATTTGGCTGTGGCGGACTTGGAGATTGTTCCAACACTGGAGTTACAAATTGGTATCAACCAACAATAAATGCAGTTAATTGGTTTAGTTATCCTTGTTATGGTTCTTCAGGCTCTGTTGGAGTGCCTTCGAACATTGGCGGCTATCAATTTGCCCGAAGTGGGCAAAGTTATTCTGGTGTTGAATTTTCTGAAACAGGCCATACTCGCACATATATAGTAGGAACATTTTCCAACAATCTTATTGCCACAAAAAAGTATTGTGTTGCATTTTATGTAAGTTTGGGTGATAGTACATGGTGGGCAATAAGTGCAATAGGAGCATATCTTTCCAATAATTCTATCCCCTGCAATTCCAATAGCGATACCGTACTCCATTATATCCCTCAAATAGAAAACCCAAGTAATAATATATTAACCGATAAAAAAGATTGGGTGCCTGTTTCAGGTGAATATACGGCAATGGGTGGTGAAAAATTTATAACTATAGGAGATTTTTATTCCGATACATTAAGTAAAGCAACTTATGTAGGAGATGGAGGAACAACAGCAGGATGGCAATCGGAAGTACAGACGTACTATTATGTAGATGATGTTTATGTGCAGGAGTTAACCATAGCGGTTGCAGGCAAAGCTGATACAGTTTGCAAAGGAGATAGTGTTTTAATTGGTAGAGACAGCACAACACCGGGTGTAAGTTTTCATTGGTTGCCCACAGCAGGCTTGGCAAATCCCAACGCAGCACAAACAATGGCTTCGCCTGAAGGCAGCGTTACGTATACCTTAACGGTTGTGAATGATTCTGTCCATAATTGCAATTGTAAAGACAGCGTTACAAAGGATAGTATTTCTATTCATGTATGTACGGGTATAGATGAACTATATGCTGAAAATGGAAATATAAAGGTTAAGCCGAACCCGAATGATGGTAATTTTTCCATAGCTTATAATTTAGAAAATCAAAACTCTGGCAGGCTTGAACTATACAACCAAGTAGGTATGAAAGTGGGTGAATATTTACTACCTTCGCCTATAGGGAGTATGCAAATAAATACTCCCAACTTAGGTCAGGGGTTATATATTTATAAACTCTATGCAGGAAACGAAGTTTTAAAAATAGGTAAGATAATTATTATAAGATAAGAAAATGAATATAAGAAGGATAATATTACTTATATGTTTTCCTTTTATGGTAATGCCTTTAAAAGGTCAGGTTAACCATGTTCTAAATTTTGGTTTTGCTCAATACTCCAGTTGTAATGGGATTGGTGGCTGTGCAGGTTCGGCAGTTACTAATTGGTACGCTCCAACTATAAACAGCCTTAACTGGTTTAGTACTTGTTATGGTATGGGAACCGCCGGGGTACCTCAGAACCTTGATGGTTATCAATTTGCCAGAACTGGAGAAAGCTATTCTAATATTACTTTTTCTGAAATAAATCATATTCGCACATATATTACCGGAACATTTTCAGATAGTCTTATTGCAACCAAAAAATATTGCGTTACTTTTTATGTAAGTTTAGGTGATAGTTCATGGTATGCTATAAGTGGTATCGGAGCCCATCTTTCAAATGACAGTATTTGTGAGCCGAATAGTTATGATACCGTACTTCACTACACTCCGCAAATAGAAAACCCAAGCAATAATATATTAACCGATAAAATAGATTGGGTTCCAATTTCGGCAGAATATACAGCGGGGGGGGGGAATTTATAACCATTGGAGATTTTTATTCTGATACGTTGAGCAATCTTAATTATGTAGGGCATGGCGGCACTGTTGCAGGATGGAATACAGAAAAACAATGTGCTTATTACGTAGATGATGTTTATGTGCAGGAGTTAACCATAGCTGTTGCAGGTAAAGCTGATACCGTTTGCAAAGGAGACAGTGTTTTAATTGGTAGAGATAGCACAACACCGGGGGTAAGTTTTCATTGGTTGCCCATAGCTGGTTTGGCAAATCCCAATGCAGCACAAACAATGGCTTCGCCTCTTAGTACTGTTACTTATACCTTAACAGTCGTAAATGATTCAGTACATAATTGTAATTGTAAAGACAGCGTTACAATAGATAGTATCTCTACACAGCCCAGAGCAATATCAATTTGAATGCAGCAACTAAATAAAATGCTATTTTTGATAAGCTCAATATTAAAATGAAAATTCTAAAGAAAAATACACTTTATGCGTATACGGATGGCTCGTCCTTGCCTACACCAAGGACTGGAGGTATTGGGGTGGTATTTATCTATCTTGACGACAACGAAAAAGAGCAAAAGATTATAATAGAAGAGTATGGATTTAAAGGAGCCACCAATAATCAAATGGAATTATACGCTTGTATTGAAGCATTGAAACAAGCATCAACACATACCTTTCCCCTAAATTATAATTTAATAGAAATCAGAACCGATTCTATGTATGTAGTGAATAATTTTAACAGTGCGAAATATTACTGGCCAAAACAGAAATGGTTTACTAGGGATGGAACCCCAGTATTAAATGCAGAGTTGTGGCAACAACTAATAAAGCTGGTTCCTAAACAAAAATGCAAAGTGGATATTATCTGGGTGAAAGGTCATGATAAAGATGAAAATAACAATGAAGCAGACAAATTAGCTAAGAAATCAGCACAATCAGCAATCAATCCCCCTTTGTCTGTGGTTACTGTCAGGAGAAAAAAATCGAAGGAGAAAACTAAAATTGGAAGTATCATAGAAAGATGAATCCTGCTGAATTTACTTATCTTTTAGAGAAATTAGAAGAAGATGAGCTTATCTTTATTGAGAAAAATGAAGTAAAACCTCTAATAATAAAGCTTCTATATAAAGGATATTTTTTTAAAGGGTATGAAGTAGCTTTAAAAGAGCAGTCTTACGAAATAACTCGTATTAGAGAAAATGACCGCCAAATAAGACTCTTAACTCTTGTATTGGCTATTGGTTCAATTGGTGTTCTCTTCATTGAGGGTTTGAAATTCCTGATTGACTACTTTTAAATAGTATATACCTATTTTAGAGAATATACTAAAGAGGGATTAATTTTGGAGTAATCTTCTCACCAAGTAGTAAAATGAGTATTTTTACATTGAAAAATTTGGCGTTAAAAAGATTAACAAATACCTTTCTGCTATGATAAAGAAATTGGCTATAAAGAATTTCAAGTCCATTAAACATTTACAAATGCCATGTAAAAAGCTTAATGTATTTATTGGAGAACCCAATAGTGGTAAAAGCAATATTATAGAGGCCCTGTCGCTGCAAAGTCAAAATGCCATTAGTGGCGATTTAAATAAGAGCTTATTCAGGTATCAAACAATAGGCGATTTGTTTTATGATTTTAATATAAACACTCCTATTGAGCTTATTACAGATGAGAGAAAAACTACTTTAAAATATGCGATTCGTGAAAATAAAACCCTAGAAAATGTCTTTCACTTTTCTTTGGATGATACTAAAAAGAGCCCCTATACTATCCAACATGATGGTAAGGTACAAAGCCATGACAGCCAAGGTCAGACCACTGTCCATTATTATGAATACAAAAGACTATCAAAATTTCAGGCAGGATATATGCCTCATTTAGCCGTTCCATTTGGTGAGAACTTACCAAGCTTATTACTTGCCAATGCAGATTATAAAGAATGGGTTATTGATTTCTTTAAATCCAAGGGGTTAACGCTAACCTTAAAACCTAATGAGAATGATATAGCTATTAGTAAGTTTGTTGGTGGAGCTATATATAGTTATCATTATTTCACTATTTCGGAAACATTGCAGCGTGTTGTTTTTTATACCATTGCAATTAAAAGCAATCAGGATGAAATAATACTTTTGGATGAACCAGAAACAAATACATTCCCATTTTATACTAAGTTTCTAGGTGAGCAAATTGCTTTAGATAAGACAAATCAGTTTTTTATCACTACCCATAACCCTTATTTACTACTCAGCCTTATTGAGAAATCAAAGTTTGAAGATTTAAATGTTTGTTTAGCGCAAATGAAGGATTATCAAACTAAGGTTACTGTATTGAATAAAAAACAAGTATCAAAAGTTCTTGACTTTAATTCGGATGTGTTCTTCAACTTTAATCAGATAGTATCCGAATGAAAACAGTTCATGTAGAATGTTTACCTGATGAAGCTTTAATAAAGAAGTTAGGTTTTACTAAGAAATCAGTTATACACCATGGTGGGAAATCCAGAGTATTCCGCCAAATACAATTGAGTAAAAACCAATTGGCGTTAGTTGATGAAGACCCTAGCAGTGCAAAAACCACCTATGAGCAAGGACTCAAACTAGTAGGTATATCTCAAGGGGTAAAACTATATTCTGATAAGTCTGGCAATAAAATCATCGTCTTACAAGGAAAGCTAGAGGATTGGATTATTGCTACTTGTAAGAAAGCTGGAATAAAAATGGCATCATTTGGTTTGCCAGATAAGCCCAATGACCTTCATTCTGTAATAAATCAGCGTATAGATAAGCTTGACGGATTAATTGACTATTTATTGAAAAGCAAAAATATAGCTATTAAACAGCTAAAGGATTGGCTCTCCTAACCATACTTATGAGAATATGCCTATAATTGATACCAACAACAATTTATAATAATTAATTAAAATAGCATAATGTTTGCATTTATAGGAAAACCTAAAAGCATAAAGGATTTAGACATAGCAAGTTTGAAACTAAAAACTGTTGAAAGGAGGCAAGTACCAATATTAGTTATTGATGATAATAAATTTGAATATCTTGAGCATTTGCAACAGCATCGCTTTGACCTTACTTATTTTGAAGATATTACTTCTATTGAAAGTACCAAAGAATATGAAATAATAATGTGCGACATACAAGGTGTTGGAAAGAAATTTAACAGCAAATTTGAAGGAGCACATGTAATTGCTGAAATTAGAAAGAAGTATCCTTTTAAAACTCTGATAGCATATACTGGCCATACACATGACCCAACTTTTAATAAGTTTTTTAGAATGGCAGATATGACTGTAAAAAAGGACATAGACGGTGATGAGTGGGTAGAAAAAATGGATGATGCCATTTCACTAACAATAGATGCAAAGAAAAGATGGATTAAAGTTAGAGTAACGTAATTAATATCCATAACCCTTATAGTTGAATGCCGTGTAATAAGGCGGGCATCTTCAATACCAAGGAGCATTACCAACTTGGTAATGTATGTTTTCCGAAGCACGCCATAAGTAAGCGCTTTCCCAGTTCCCAGATGTCTGTAATAATGACTGAAGGAACGAGAAAGAAACAGTTTGATAGTTTCTCTTTTCATGGATTCCTCTGGGGCTAGGATGTATTTATCACTATTTTTATATTTTTCGTATCCCATACGATATAATAAGTCCTTTAATTCAATGGTTATTGGTATATAAATGTATTTTGGATCCTCTTTGCCATTCTCCTTACCTCTGTTAATCTTAAAATCTTCTACAGATAGGTATAGCAAATCCCCATTTTCTTCATCCTTAAAAATATTTTTCCATTTCATATGCGCCACTTCGTCATTCCGTCTTCCAGCATAAAGACCTAATTCAATGGCATCTCCCATCCAAGGCTTATAGAGGTATTTACACGTCCCATTTTTTTGTAACGCCTTGCCCAAATCCTTGTTCTTTATTATTTTTAACAGTTCCAAAAACTCATTTATAGGTATATTTTCATTCTTGTTACTTATTTTCTTATGGTAAGCAAAATAGCGTATTTGCAACAGATTGATTAACAATGCTTTATTCGGTTGAGTTCGAATCCCTCCTGTATTATACTTTGTCACTTGCATCCGAGCGTTTCGCTGCCCGACTGTATCCTCATTTTTATAAAAAATTATTACTTCTCTCCCTTTAAAGGTATGTTTTGTATGGTATTATCCGGCTGCCTGTGGTATTGCGACTTACCAAATTTCCATGTTAAGTTCAGTCGCATCTTTCTGAGATCAGGATAATGACTTTCTACCACACTAAGCCCTGGGGTGATTTGGGTATTAGTATATACACGTGTTGCAAATACATCGGTACAATTTAAGTCAACAGTAAATTTATCATCAGCAAAACGCTTTCCCACACCAATATCAAGGTTTGATAGAGGAGATAGAACTACAACTCCATTTAAGTTTGATGAATTATACCAATATAGTATTTGCGCTTTCAAGCCATGCCTAAAATTAAACATATTGTTTGTCTTGACCTGAAAAGAAAGATTAGAATTATTAAATGAGTTACCACTGAACGAACCAAAATAATTATCGTGGTAACTATAAAATGTGTTAATAGATGTCCACCATTTAGCAGGGTGGAATGTTGAAGTTATTACAGCATAATATACATTGTAGTTACCTATGTTTATTGGCGTTTGATATGTTATAAGAGTGCCATCCTGTTGATGTGTCCCACTACTCATAATATTAGTAAAACGAACATATCCAAACGTGGCATTAATACTGTTACCTATATTATAATCCAATTCGTAGTTATCGCTGAGTTGCGGCAACAGATTAATATTCCCTTCACCATAGTTATATGGACTAAGCACTGTTATGAAAGGATTCAAATCAGTATAGGAGGGCCTCTCAATACGTCGGGAATATGATAACGAAAATGAATGGACATCATTTACCTTCCAATTCACACCGGCACTGGGAAAAAGATTAAAATAATTTCGACTGAAAGATGTATCATGTACATATTGGGTACCGTTGTCATTGGTTTGTTCTGCCCTGACTCCCGCCTGAAAGTCAAACTTTTCACTTAGTTTCCTGTAATAATTTACATAGCCGGCAAAAATATTTTCTTTAAAAATAAAATGGTTGGTCTGGGTTGTATCTACAACAGGAATATCTTGCATAATATTATAAAATGCAGCATCATTATCTGCCATTACATTCTGTTCCTCTATACCCATATCAAGTCTACTCTTCTTATTAAATGGATTCGTATAATCAATCTTCGCATTCCACACATTTAAAGTTGATGATTCATACGCGGTTGATAGTGTTGGCAGATGTAACATATCTCCTGCGCTATTATAATAACTGACAGGACTCTGTATAGCGTTCGAACTCCTGTAGGGGAGATAAGCTGCATTAACTGATAACCCTCTACCATTTGTATCAATCTTTAATTTATAATTGAGGGCATAAACAAACTGTATAATTCTATACTCCGTTACTGAAGGATTATATAAGGTAGAATCTACCGAACCGTTTAGAGAATGTATATTGGTGGTGTTATTAATAACCCCTTTATCGGGTGATAGATAAGTAAACCCATCCATAGAAAAACTGATAGTCTGCTTGCTGTCGGGTGTAAAGTCTATACCGGCTGTACTATTGCCTATTACTCCTTGTGTAACCATAGGGGAGTTCTCATTAAGCAGTATCTGTGTGCCATTAGTACCTTCAATAGCTTCCGTAAAGGTCTGTGTGGTATAATTGTGAAAGAAATCTATTCCGCTATTGGCAAAAAAATTCCACTTTTTAGTACGGTAATTGATGTTGAGATTTTCATCGAATCCGGCATAAAGCCACTGACGATAACCACTTGTAAACTGGCCGTTAAGTCCAAGGTTTTTATCCTTCTTAAGCACTATATTTATAACAGCTTTGCCTGAAGCCTCGTATTTGGCCGAGGGATTTGTAATTACCTCTATCTTATCTATCTGGCTTGCATCAATGCTTTTAAGGTAAGTTGCCAAATCCATATAAATTGGCTTATCGTCGACTAACACCAGTACTCCACCTTTGCCATGAACACTAATATTACCATTATCATCTGCCGTTACACCCGGCAAATCATTAAATACTTCAAGTGCATTTTTACCGGATGAGACAACACTACCTTCTACATTAAAGATTGTTTTGCCTGCCTGGTGTTCGATGAAGGGCTTATCAGCTACTACTCTAACACTTTTTAAATTATTGACCAAGCCTTTCATTTGCATAACAGGAACGATATTGTTTCCGCTATCTGCATTTATGACAGTGCTAAATTGATCAGGATAACCAATTACTTCAATCTTTATTATGTAGGAACCTCGCTTTACATTATCAATAATGTATTTTCCGGAATCATTACATAATGCTGCTTTAATAAGCGTACTATCTTTTACATTAAGTAGCCCCACCGCAGCATAAGGAACCGGAGTATTAAGACTATCCTTTACACTTCCGGTTATTATACACTGTGCCATAACTGCTGTATCGCAAAACACGAGCAAAATGAAAAGGCAAAATAACCTTACTATTTTATTAAAATCGGATTGCAGAGGGAGGGTGTTTGGGTACAAAAAACAGAAAATAATGCAATATATTGTTTTATATTAATTTTTATAGCTTAGCACTTGGGTGTTTCAACCATATTGAGGAGTTCTATGGATTGGACGGTAATTCCATTTGTTTGCAGGTTTAATTTTACAATAGTGTATGGGCTAGACAGAAAATCATAATACTTCTTTAGCCTATAAATTTATTGCTTAACTCTAAAATTGAAAATGAGTGATACAGTATTAAACTTCATTTTCTGTATTACATTGTCATTAAGTATATTAATAAATCCATACGAATATCTCAATTCAGGGGCAAAGCAAAAATTGCTAAACATTTTATCGGCTCCAATTCCAATGTCGATTGCTAGATCGGATTTGGCTATTTGAGAGGATATTATTTTGGGGTCTAAAACCGGAATCATAAAGTTTGGACCAAATATAACATATGGTTTTATTTTTTCACCTTTTGCTTTATATAGCATATGGGTTGACAATTCAATTAGTGAAGGATAAACATCAGATATCAATGTATTCTCAGTAGGTTGGGGCATATAAACCTTACTATTGTTAAATACAATATCTGCTTCAGGCGAAATGGACCAGTGTTCATTAAACGGATAGGCAATAATTATTCCCAGCGTTACTCCCGTCGCATTTACTACTTGTAAATCTTCATTAGTTTGCCTTACTTGAAGATTTGAATAATTTACACCTATATTAAAGCCATACTTCAGTTTTTTGTTCCTGACAGGATTATCAAATTGTGCTTTAGTAATTTCGGAAAAAATAAGCAGCAATGGTGCAATAATTAACACAAATTTTCTCATTTTAAAAGGTTTTAAAGGTTAATAAAAATCAGTAATCGTGTTTTCTATGTCTTTCTTACTTCTTTATTTATTTTTACTTAAACGAATAATTAATTGAATTATTATAAAGTTGAAAATAAAATCTATTTTCAATGGTGAAAATTTCCGCATATGTGGGCAATAAAGTCCAATCTTGTCAACATGATAGCAAAAGTGGTGAAATGAATGGAATAAGTATACCTAACAATCCCTATTTTCATTTTCTCTGATATGGTGTTGACAATTTAATATTTCAACTTCTTTTCAAAACATAAACTATTTTCAATATTTTCATATTGTCCGTAATTTGATATCGTTAGATAGCCGTTTTTGCGGTATAGCTGTATCGCCTCTGTTTGCTTTTTTCCTGTTTCTAAAATACATCTCTTAAAATTCAATTCTTTAGCCCAGCTCTCCAAATCAGTTAAAATTTTTGTAGCAATTCCATGCCCTCGGTTAATTATAGGAACATACATTCTTTTTACCTCCATAGTGTCGATAGAGTATTGCTTAATGGCGCCACAGCCAACAGGCATTTTATTTTCATAAGCGACAATTACATATTTTATCTTGTCAATTTTATTGTATTGCGAGTAAAAAGTATGGAGTTTATCGTCTTTGGCTTGCAAATCAATATCAAGCTCCCGCACAAGTTTTTTAAAATCTAAATTTTCAGAATTTGTTTTGTTGTATGTTATCATTACCATTTTATTTAAATATTCTTTCCCAATAGTAGCAATTACAAATACGGCAAATGGAAGGAGCATCCGATTTGTTAACTTTTCTAATCATTCTGTACACTATATTTAAATCGGAGCAAAAGTAGAGTATCTTTTTTAATCAGGGAAATAGTATTTTTGTAACAAATTGATAAATTTAAGTTATCATGGAAATTAGGCACCTAAAATATTTTTTAGTCCTGTCAGAGGAACTCCATTTCAGAAGAGCCTCTGAAAAACTGTTTATTACCCAACCTGCCCTTACACGACAAATTAAGAATTTGGAGCAAGAATTAGGAGTCCAACTATTTGACAGAAATAAACGCAAAGTTACGTTGCTGGATACAGGGCAATTATTGAGGAAAGAAACAATGCTATTGTTTAAAAGGATAGATGATATGAAATCTGATTTAAAATTAGTTGGTTCAGGTTTGGTGGGAGAACTAAAGATTGGCCATGTTGGCAGTGCTATGCATAGCGTTTTGCCACAATTAATTATGAAGTATAAAAATGCATATCCAAATATTATTTTGAAATTATTTGAATGGACCACCAATCAACAAATCAAAGCCTTGCAAAAAGGAGATTTGGATATAGGCTTTATACGAAGTAGAGTAAATACCTCTGATCTGTTATCTAAATCTATCTATACGGAAAATCTTGCCATAGTATTACCTTCCAATCACAAAATAAAAAAAAAAAATTTCAAAGGATTAAAGGGTTTATCAAATGAAAATTTTATTTTAATTCCCAGAGCAAGTGGTGAAGAATATTATGACAAAATAATACATGTTTTTAATCGCTTAGGGTTTTCACCTAAAATTACACATGAAACTGTATTTGCTGATACAACAATGAAATTAGTGGAAGCAGGTGTAGGAATTTCTATTTTACCGGCCAGTATGGAAGAATATAATCCACATATTAAGTTTATACAATTACCTTATCGTATAAGCTTATTTTTATGTTATCGAAAAAACATGAAAAACACTATAGTTAATAATTTCATAGACAATATTGCCACTATAATTTAATATTATTACCCCAACTCATAATTATAGTATTTATTACTTTTGTTCTATTATAGAAAGTATTATAAATAAAAATCCGTGAGCAAAATTCATACTAAATATTTTTCCTTTGTGCGCTATCGTTTTCTACAATGGTGGGGTGTCCTTTTATTCATAGGGATTATATCTTCCACTTCTTCTGCCCAGAAAACCACGAATGATAAAGTAGACTCTTTGAAAAACGTATTGAAAAATCAAAAAGATGATACTAATAAAGTAAATACTCTAATTATACTGAGTAATAACCTAGAAAATATTAGCAACTACGATAGTTCATTATCATATGCTGAAAAGGCGCAAACATTATCTGAAAAAATTGGATTTAAAAAGAGACTGGCCAATATCTTTAAAAGCATTGGCAATATTTATTTTAGTATAGGTAACTATTCCATGGCTCTCGAATATCATTCCAAATCACTCGAACTGAGCCAGCAAATGAGAAATAAAGGGGGGATAGCATCATCTTTCAACAACATTGGTAATATTTATGGAGCTATAGGTAATTACCCTAAAGCATTGGAATATTTTTTAAAGGCACTCCTAATATCTGAAAAAATTGGCAGTAAAGATTATATTGCAGACAACTTCAACAATATTGGCAATATTTATTTTGCGCTTGGTAATTATTCCAAAGCAATTGAGTATGATTCTAATGCACTAATCTTCTATCAGGATATCAAAGATATGGAGGGTATTTCCACTAGCCTCAATAATATTGGAAGTATTTATGGAGCACTCCAGAATTATCCCCAAGCGCTTGAATATTTTTTAAAAGTGCTATCCCTTGCCCGGGAAATTGATGATAAGCATGATATTTCTTTTGCAATGGGCAATATAGGACAACTTTATTCTAAGCAGGGCGAGTGTCCTAAAGCGCTTGAATATGATTTTAATGCACTAAACGAGGCTAAAACGATTGGAGAAAAAATTGAGATTGCGCTAATGTACTCAAAGATAGGAGAACTTTACATTCAAGTAAAGAACTATAAGCAAGCAAAAATCTTTATTGATTCTGCTATTAATCTGTCAAAGAGTATTGGAGACAAAGAAAATATAAGAAATGCATATTGGAAACTAGTTATTTTGGACACTGCAACAGGCAATTATAAAATGTCTTATGAAGATTATACACAATATATAACATACCGCGATAGTATAATTAACCTGGAAAGTGTAAAGAAAATTACCCAAATGGAAGTAACTTATAAGTTTGAAAAAAGGGAAGATTCTATCAGTGTTGAGCAAGAAAAAGTCGGTATTATTAAAGCGGCTGAAATTAAGCGAAAAACTATTATTACCGACAGCGCGGTCGTAATAGCAATACTTACCTTTCTTTTCGCCATTTTATTGATAAACAGGCAGCAAATAAAACGTAAAAATGATAAATTAATTTTTGAAAAAGAAAAACTACAAATGGAGAGTGAGTTGGCAAATGCTAAAATAATGTTAGGCGAGTATATAAAGAATATGATGGAAAAGAATAAATTGCTGGAACAATTTAAAACAGACACGGAAGAGCTTAAAAATTTTAAAAGTAAAGAAGCTGAAGAAAATAGAATAGAGCATTTGGAACATTTAAACAAAACAACTATACTTACGGAGGAAGACTGGAATAAATTCAAAGACTTATTTGAACAAGCATATAAAGGTTTTTTTATCCGTATGAAAGAAAAACTACCCGATTTAACAAAATCAGAAATAAGACTGATTTGTTTAACCAAGCTCAAACTGGATACCAAAGAAATGGCAGGTATCTTAGGGGTATCATATACAACTATAGAACAAACGCGCTATCGGTTGCGAAAAAAACTTAATCTTTCAAAAGAAGATAGCCTAAGTACGCTTGCTGAATCCGTTTAATTATCAATTCTCTATAATTTAAATCCCATAAAAAGCATTATTTTGTCTTCTAAATCAAGCAAATTCCATATAAAATATTTTTATCAATTTTTATTTATAGTTGGTATGCATTGCTCTCATGCCCAAATTATTAATACAAATGTTAATCACCCTTTTGTTGAATCAACCCAGGGCAAGGATACTCTTACTCTTAGGTTGAATTTAGTAGCCGGAAATGATAACAGTATTTACTACGCTAAACGCCAAAGAAAGATCAACCCAATAGATTCCTTACTCAATGTGTTAAAAAACAAAAAGAATGATTCTAATAAGGTAAATAGTCTTATTAGACTGAGTATTGAACTGTCTAATATTAGTAATTACGATAGTTTATTTGTGTATGCCCAAAAGGCACAAACATTATCAGAAAAAATTGGATTTAAAATAGGCACAGCAAAGGCTTTAAAATACATTGGAATTTATTATTCTGATAAGAGCGATTATTTCAAGTCTTTGGAGTATTATTTTAAATCTCTTCGAATAAGCCAGGAGATTGGTAACAAAGAATGTATGTCAGCCGCCCTAGGCAACATCGGAAATGATTATTGGAGTTTAGGAAATTACTCCCAGGCGCTGGAATATAATTTTAAGTCCTTAAGATTGGCTCAGGAAACTGGCAATAAAGATGATATAAGCACCTGCCTTTGCAATATAGGGCTTATTTATGATGAATATGGCAATTCCTCCCAAGCACTAGAATATTATCAAAAGGCGCTAAACATGTCCCAGCAAATAGGAAACAAACTTCTTGCTATAATTACAATGAATAATATCGGATATGTTTTTATTGAACAAGGCAACTATTCCCAGGCTTTAGAATACCAGTTTAAGTCGTTAAGCTTGGCTCAGGAAATTGGTAATAAACAAGAAATAGCAAGTAATTTGGGCAGTATTGGAGCTATTTATGATAAACAAGGTAAGTATCTTAAAGCGCTGGAATATAACTTAAAAGCCCTAAGTATATTGAAAGAAGTAGGAGATAAGGATTTGGTTAATAATGCATATATAAATATGGGAGATATATATACTAAATTAAAGAAATATAAACTGGCAAAAGAGATTCTGGATTCCGCTATAGCCCTTTCAAAAAACTGTGGAGATAAAAAATGTACCGAAGATGCATACTATCAACTGGCTATATTAGACAGTACTTTAGGCAATTACAAAGCTTCTTCACGAGAGTATAAAGAATATATCGCATACCGCGATAGTATAATTAACCTGGAAAGTGTAAAGAAAATTGCCCAAATGGAAGTAACTTATAAGTTTGAAAAAATGGAAGACTCTATTAAAGTGGAAGAGGAAAAAATTAATATTGTCAGAACAGCGGAAAACAAAAGGAAAGGTATTATTACTGATAGTGCGGTCGTAATAGCAATACTTACCTTTCTTTTCGCCATTTTATTAATAAACAGGCAGCAAATAAAACGTAAAAATGATAAATTAATTTTTGAAAAAGAAAAACTACAAATGGAGAGTGAGTTGGCAAATGCTAAAATAATGTTAGGCGAGTATATAAAGAATATGATGGAAAAGAATAAATTGCTGGAACAATTTAAAACAGACACGGAAGAGCTTAAAAATTTTAAAAGTAAAGAAGCTGAAGAAAATAGAATAGAGCATTTGGAACATTTAAACAAAACAACTATACTTACGGAGGAAGACTGGAATAAATTCAAAGACTTATTTGAACAAGCATATAAAGGTTTTTTTATCCGTATGAAAGAAAAACTACCCGATTTAACAAAATCAGAAATAAGACTGATTTGTTTAACCAAGCTCAAACTGGATACCAAAGAAATGGCAGGTATCTTAGGGGTATCATATACAACTATAGAACAAACGCGCTATCGGTT